>JADMIO011346868.1_pt1 | contig 132090 bp, 123 predicted proteins | sample 8958161 | NCBI WGS metagenome assembly JADMIO01 (sample SAMN16585339, study PRJNA669376) | soil metagenome | isolation source: Crop rotation soil | place: USA: Cullars Rotation, Alabama | collected 2011 | reverse complement strand
GCCGCGACTTCAAGTCACGTGAATTCCAAGCTTCGGATCCCACTGTGCTGGAAAGGCAACGATAGTTCTAAATTGCGTGTCAACAGCATACCGGATGACAGATGATTATAAATTAATAAAGGATTGCCTTAACGGTAAACCTGCCGCACAGCGCTCGCTGTATGAGCAGTTTTCGGGCGTTATGCTGGCCGTCTGTTACAGGTACACTAAAAGCATGGTTGACGCCGAGGATGTGCTGCAGGAAGGTTTTATAAAGGTGTTCAGGTATTTGCACCAGTTCAAAGGTGAAGGCGAACTGGGTGCGTGGATACGTAGAATAATGGTAACCACCGCCATTAATTATCTAAAACGCAACAGCCGTTACCAGGTTGATCTATCATTTGATGATATAGCATTACATCCGGTTTCTGTGGACAACCCCGAAGTGAGTATGGATGCAAAAGACATTGCCGATCTCATAAGGCAATTGCCCCCGGGATATCAAACCATTTTTAACCTGCATGCGGTAGAGGGCTACACGCATGTAGATATCGGTAAAATGCTTGGTATTAATGAAGGAACGTCCCGATCGCAATATTCGAGGGCAAGAGCACTGTTGATAAGCTGGATGGAAAAGCAATCCGTAACTACCCAAAAAAGTACTTATGTCAAAAAATGATTTTGAAAAGCAGGTTCGTAAAAAAATGGATGAACTGAGCTTCACGCCATCCGAACCAGTGTGGAGTGAGATAGAAAAAAATATCCGGAAACGGAAGGATCGCAGGCGACTGCTGTTCTGGCTGTTCTTGGGCCTGTTGCTGGGCGGAGGAACCTGGATATATACGTATAATATCCCCGCGCATGGTATTGCTCATACAGAAAAATCGATACTGCCAGTTCCCGTAAATAGTAATAACAACAGCAACATAGCACCTGCAAACAACACATCAAAAAAAGCAACGCAACCTGCCCGGCAGGAAGATGCAAGCAGCGTAACAAAAAAGAAAAATGAATTACGTGCTTCAATTGATGTTACCGTTAATGCAACACCGGCAACAGAGAAAAATAAAACATTCATAACACCGCATAAGATCGTTGCCACAAACAATTCCATTAAAGAACAAGATAATAACGTTGTCCTTTCAAAAAAACAACGTGCATATACTGCACAGGCATCTGCTGATGACATCACAAAAAGAAAGGGCGTGCAGCATGCTTATCAACAAAAAACAAACTTGCCAATAATAAATAATAATAAGCGAGACCTGGTTGCAACGAGCAAAGGAAGGAAAGATGTGACAACGGAAAATGCAACTGCCATTAACCAGGATCCGCTGACAAAATCTGTTGAAACGGCACAAAAGAAACAGCAGGAAGACAACAATATCGCCGCGGTTGTTACGCCTCCTGCGGATAATAAAATGGATAGTGCGGTAGCAAATAACCCAAAGCCGGTTACAGATACTTCCGCTACCAAACAACCTATAGCAATAACTGCGGGCAAAGACAGTACAGTTGTTGCTAAAAAGAAAACTTCCCCCGGCAAGAAAAAGATACAATGGGGTATTTCCGCTGGTGCGGGTATATCTGGCATATCAAATGGATTGTTTTCAGACAATAAATCCTATGCGGCAGCAAACAGTATCACCAATGGTGGAAATTATACTCCGGGAATTGTACGTCCGTCAGATGTAAAACAGGGCGCTTCTTTTTCAGTTGGTCTAATAATACGGAAACCGCTGGGCGCTACTTATTCGCTGCTAACCGGGCTTCAATACAATTATTATAGCACGCATATTGAAGTAGGTAATAAAGTAGACAGAACAACTTCTATTACGCAAAATACACCCACTGGCTTTGTAAACCGTGATGTTGCCAGTTATTATACTTCCGTAAGCATCAACCAACAACCTTATACTAATAACTATCATTATATAGAGCTGCCCGTATTAATTGAAAAACAATTGGGCAACAAATCAAGGTTTAGTATAGACGCCGGCATTTCGGTATCTCAATTTTTGGGTAGCAATGCACTTCATTATGACGCATCTCGTACCATTTATTATAAAGACAATGCGCTATTTAATAAAACGCAGTTAAACCTGCTGGCAGGTGTTTCATGGAGGTTCCTGCAGCGTAAAAACTTTTCGCTGTCTGTTTCGCCCAATATTAAATACGGCGCCACCAACTTTTTAAACAAAGATGTGTACGATAATAAACATCTGTTTGTAGCCGGCGTGGGAATGCAGCTGTTCTTTGGAAAAAAATAATATCACGCAACGGTTCATTGCGGTTGTATGTCAGGGCTTGAAACTACCTGGTATATGAAAAAACAAACTATACCCGCAATTGCTGCCTTGATTTTTTCTATGCTGCTTTTTACGGGCTGCTTTAAAGATGATTGCAGGCACGCTTATAAAATATACACGCCTGTATATAAAAAACTCAGTGAATTGAGATCGGAGGTGAAGCTAACGGCTGCAACTCCGTTGAATGGAACAGCCAAATTATATGTTACCGGCAACCGCATCTATCTTAGCGAAAAAGATAAAGGCGTTCATGTCATTGACAATAGCAACCCTGCGAATCCAAAGAATGCTGCATTTATAAATATCCCCGGCAATGGCGACGTGGTAGTAAGGGGAAACATGATGTATGCCGATCTCTACTGTGATCTTGCTACTATTGAGATCAATAACACCAATAGCATCGCTGTTAAAAATTATCTTACCAATTTGCTTCCTTATCGCCTCGGCGTAGGCGGCAGAGCATCTTCCAATCCCGATTCTATAATGGTGCAGGTAGATTGGACAAGCAAAGACACTATTGTAAGTTGTGAGCAGGTTAATGCATGGGCCAGTTGTCCCAATTGCAACTTCCTGTATGCTTCAGCCAGCAGTTCTGCCCCGCAGGCTGCTAAATCCGGCACCGGTGGTTCCATGGCAAGGTTTGCAGATGTAAATAATTACATGTACGTAGCAAGTAATGCAGAACTTAATGTTGTTGATCTTACAGATGCTTACAAGCCTGTTAAGATAAAGAGCCAATCTGTGGGATCCGGATTGGAAACAGTTTATCCTTTCAAGAATAATTTATTTCTTGGCTCAACTACCGGCATGTTTGTATACGACATAAAAGATCCCATCAATCCAAAAGCTGTAACATGGCGCGGCCACTGGCGTATTTGCGATCCCGTAATAGCGGATGATAAGTATGCTTATGTTACTTTATTTAGTGCTTCTGTCTGCGGTGGTACCATAAATGAAATGCAGGTATATAGTCTGACGGATATCTATAATCCAACGCTTGTAAAGACATACCCGCTTACCAACCCGCATGGACTCGCAAAAGATGGCGATGTGCTGTTTGTTTGCGACGGTCGCGACGGACTGAAAGTGTATGATGCCATCAATGCGAATAACATCAAACTAATAAAACAATTTGAAGGCATCGATGCATACGATGTGGTTGCACTCAATGGTATTGCCTATGTAAGTGCAAAAGGTGGTTTGTATCAATATGATTATAGCAGCACAAACAATATTCGCCTGCTGAGTAAACTTACATGGCAGGATTAAATATGCTTTATGATGATTCGAACAGGGATACTTTTACTGCTATTGACAATCATGAATAATGACGGTTATTCACAGCAAGAACGAGGCGCCGGCAAATGGCGCTTTCGTTCTATCAACCAGGCAGGAATACTGCAGGGTGAAAGCAAATCTGCGTTCCTGCTGCAGACTGTCAACGGTTTTCAAAAAAATAACTTCTTTGCCGGCATTGGTACGGGACTCGATTTCTACCGGTTTACATCAATACCATTATTTGCAGATGTTAGAAAGTATGTCGGCAATAACCGGCAGTTTTTCATTTATGCCGAGGGCGGATTGAATTTTACCTGGGAGAAAAAAGAAAAAAATCTCAGTTATACGAGCAAATGGAAAAACGGTTTTTATGGAGATGCAGGTGTGGGCTGCCTGTTACGTATAACAAATGGGACAGGTTTTCTTATCAGCGCCGGCTATAGTTATAAAAGAGTAACGGATATTCAGACACAAACCGGTTGTCCGCCGGGAGGATGGGGTCCATGCAACCAAATAGATAATTACATCTATGATTTCAACCGGCTTGCTATAAAAATTGGCGTTGAGCTCTAGTCGTTCGCCCAAAACTATGCATCATTGTTCTCTATGGTGCCGGTTTGAATAAACTTGAGGTTTCTTTTTATTCCCTGGAACTTTGAACGTTTTACCGGTGATTCCCGAAAGATATTTTTAAATGCATCTTCTGTTAGCTCGTTCCAGTCCGCAGTGGTAAATGAAAATATTTCGGGAATTGGTGTAAATTCTTTTTCGCGTGTAGGTGTGCTAAAACGGTTCCAGGGGCATACATCCTGGCACACATCGCAGCCAAACATCCAATCATTAAACTTGCCCTCCATAGAAGATGGAATCAGCTGATCTTTTAATTCAATCGTAAAATAGGAGATGCACTTGCTGCCATCCACTACTTTATTTTCCATAATAGCATCGGTAGGGCAGCTATCAATACATTTACGGCAGGTGCCGCAATAGTCATGTGCAAATGGATCATCATAAGTCAATTCAAGATCAACTACCAGTGTGGCTATAAAAAAGAACGAACCATTTTGTTTGGTGAGCAGGTTGCCATTTTTGCCTATCCATCCGAGGCCGCTTCGTTGCGCCCAGCTTCTTTCCAGTACAGGCGCGCTATCCACAAATCCACGTCCGTTAACATCTCCGATGTTTTCTTTAATGCCCTGTAGTAGTGATTTCAATTTGCCCCTTATCACTTCGTGATAATCTTTTCCATAGGCATACTTGGCAATCTTTGGGGCGCCGGCCGGTTGTTGCTGTTCGGGGAAATAATTAATGAGTAATGTGATAACCGATTTGGCACCGGGTATTAATTGAGTTGGATCAATTCTTAGATCAAAGTAATTTTCCATATACTGCATGCTGCCGTGTAGCCCTAACCGTAGCCAATTTTCCAACCTGCGTGCGTCATCAGACAATAACTGTGCTTTGGCAATGCCACAATAATCAAAGCCGAGGGTAGCTGCAGCCTTTTTAATAAAGTCCGTATAGTGATTGACGTGCGTTATTTTAATTCACATTTTTGGCAAACTAAGTTAAAAAATAGTATTTTGGCCCAGCCCTGATGAAACCCTTCGGATGGGCGCATTAACAACCCCTAAAGCAATTCTAATGAAACCCTTCCTTATCCCGGTGGCAACGCTGTGTCTGTGTTTTGCCGGCGCTGCTCTCATGGCGCAAGATAATGCCAATGCCAATGAAAAAAGCAATGTAAAGTTTGGCAAGATTTCCCCCGAAGATTTTAATGTAAAAGAGATTGATACCGGCACCGCTGCGGTTGTTATTGCAGATATGGGCAGCTCTTCTTTTGAAGGTAATTCAAAAGGTTGGTTCACGCTTATTTACAAACACTATAAGCGTATTAAGGTCCTTAATAAAAATGGGGTTGATGCCGCTGATATGAAGATATATTTATATTCAGACGGAACAGATGAAGAGCGTTTGCTGGATCTGAAAGGCTATTCGTATAATCTGGAGAATGGTAAAGTAACAGAGACCAAACTGGATGGGAATGCTGTCTTTAAAGATAAACTCAATAAGCACCTTGTGGTGAAGAAATTCACTATGCCCAATGTAAAAGAGGGTACTATCATCGAATATTCTTACACCATTTCCTCTGATTTCTTATTCAACCTGCAGCCATGGGAGTTTCAGGGCGCTTACCCGCGTTTGTGGAGCGAGTACAATGTGAGGATACCACAGTTCTTTAACTATGTTTTCTTAAAACAGGGATACCAGCCATTTTATATAGAAGATGGTAAACAGGGTTTCCAAAGTTTTAATGTGGTGGTAAGCGATGATCCAACCAGTCGCTCACAAACATATAATATCAACGGTAATGTGAGTGATTTACGTTGGGTAATGAAAGATGTGCCGGGAATAAAAGCAGAAAAATTTACTTCCACATTGGAGAATCACCTGGCAAAAATCACTTTCCAGTTGTCGGAATACCGCTTTCCCGAGCAACCGGTAAAGCCAATTATGGGTAACTGGTTCTCTATGGCAGAATCTATGCTGAAACGCGATGATTTTGGTGCGGCCCTTGACAAATCAAATAACTGGCTCGATGATGATATGAAAAAGATTTGTGGCGATGGTACCTCTAAATTGGAAAAAGCGCAAAAGATATATGCTTTTGTGCGTGATAATTTTACCTGTACAGATCACTCGGCGCAGTTTATGACTGCAACCCCCAAACAGACTTTTAATAAACACAATGGTAATGTAGCGGATATAAATCTTTTATTGGTTACCATGCTTCACCACGAAGGCATTGCTGCGGACCCCGTAATATTAAGTACAAGGGACAATGGGCTCACCAATGAAATGTATCCTATCATGGATAGGTTTAATTATGTTATTTGCCAGGCAGTAATAGATGATAAGCCTCAGTACCTCGATGCCAGCCGGCAATATCTTGGATTTGCCAGGCTGTCAAGCGATTGTTACAACGGTCACGCCAGAGTTGTAAATGCAACACTGCCACGCGCCATTTATTTTTACCCTGATTCTTTACTGGAAAGAAAGGCCACCTCTGTGTTTATTTTTAATGACGAGAAAGACAAAGGAAAGATGAAGGGGGCCTTCCAAACTTCACTTGGTTATTTTGAATCTGTTAATACACGCGAGGACCTGAAGGCAAAGGGCAAAACAGATTTTTTCAAAAAGATAAAATCTGCTTATTCATTTGACATCACTATTGACAACCCTGAAGTGGATTCTACTAAAACAAAAGACGACCCGCTTACCATGAAGTATAATTTTTCATTTGATAAACCTGAAGATGGTGTGTTATATATAAACCCTATGATGGCAGAAGGCATCAAAGAAAATTATTTTAAGGCCGCCCATCGTTTCTACCCGGTAGAAATGCCTTTCGCCATGGATGAGACATATATTTTTGATATGGAGATACCGGAAGGATATGTGGTGGAGGAATTGCCAAAGCCGGCAAGAGTAAACTTTAATGACCAGGATGGTTCTTTTGAATATCTCATAGATCAAAACAGCGGGCACGTTCGCCTTCGCTCGCGGCTCAGGATAAACAAAGCCACTTTTATGCCTGAAGAATATGATTCGTTGCGCGAGTTCTTTGGATATGTTGTAAAAAAACACGCAGAGCAGGTGGTGCTGAAGAAGAAGTAGGAAGAAGTCAAAGAAGTCAAATGAGTTAGATGAAGTCAGACAAGTAAACAAGTGTTGTTTCAATTTTAATATATGATAAAGCAAATATTGACTTGTGTTGTGTGTTGTATGGTAAACTTCCTTGCAAAAGCAGGAGGTCCATTTGATGTTACAAAAATTTCGCCGGCATTGCTAAAGAACGCGAACGCCGTACTCCGGCTGGAAGAAATAAAATTTGAGATATTCAGCACAAAAGAAGCAGCAGAAACCAATCATTACGTAATTACCATCTTTAATGAGAATGCAGATGACTGGGCGGATTTTTCAGAATACTATGACAAGCTCCGGGAGATCGATTATGTAGAAGGCACACTCTATGATGCAACGGGCAAAGAAGTAAAGCATATCAAAACAAAAGATCTGCAGGATATGAGCGGCACAGGCGATAACCTGGCGGATGACAGTCGCGTGAAGCACCATAACTTTTATTGCAAACTGTATCCCTACACTGTTGAGTACACAGTAAAGATCAATTACAAACACACATTGTATTTCCCAATGTGGTCGCCAAGGGTCTCCGAAAAGTTTTCTGTTGAAAAAAGCAGTATGACGTTGATTTGTCCTGCCAATTATCAATTCAGGTACAAGGCGTTTCAATATAATGGTGATCCTGTTACAACAACGGAAAAAGATAAAAAGAAAATGGTGTGGACGGCTACGGATATGCCATCACTGGTAAAGGAAACGTTTGGACCTGCCTTGCATGAAATTTCTACCGTGGTAATTTTTGGGCCAACTGATTTCCAGGTACAGGATTACAAGGGAAACATGAACGACTGGCAGAGCTTTGGAAAATTTGTATACGCATTGAAACAAGACAGGGACGCCATACCTGCCAATATAAAACAGACAGTACACCAGTTAACAGACGGCGTAACGAACGAGAGAAAGAAAGTTGAAGCATTGTATAAATACATGCAAAAGAATACCCGTTATATCAGTATACAATTAGGCATTGGCGGATGGCAGCCTTTTGATGCAAATTATGTTGCTACCAAAGGATATGGCGATTGCAAGGCGCTCACCAATTATATGTACAGCCTGTTGAAGGAAGCGGGTATTAAATCATATTATGCACTTATCAAGGCTGGCAGCGGACAGGAATATATAACGGATGATTTTCCTTCACAGCAGTTCAATCATGTTATTCTATGTGTACCACAGCCAAATGATACGATGTGGCTTGAATGTACCAGTCAAACCCTTGCCCCAGGTTATTTAAGTGATTTCACCTGCAATCGTTTTAGTCTGTTGGTTGATGAAAGTGGTGGCAAGCTGGTACGTACTCCTAAGTACGGCTACAAGGATAACCTTGAACTTCGTACCATCAATGCTACAGTAGAAGAATCCGGCAACCTGCAGATAGCTGCAGTAACAAAATATAAAGCATTGCAGCAGGATGATCTGCATGGTATGATTAATGCCTTGTCCAAACAAAAGGTAATGGATCAGTTAAAAGAAGAGATTGATTTGCCGCAATACGATGTATTGAAATACGATTACCAGGAGGAGGCATCGTCACTGCCGGTCATTACAGAAACATTGCAAATCACCGCCAACAATTATGCGCAGGTAAGCGGGCGACGTCTTTTTATTACACCCAACATCTTAACCCGCACACACATGAAACTGATAGCGGAAGATGAAAGGAAATATGATGTGGTACTGAAAACAGAGTACACCGATATTGATACCACTGAAATAAAACTGCCTGCCGGATATCAGCCCGAATCAATACCTGCGCCCGTGGTGCTGGAAAGTAAATTCGGCAAGTATCATTCAGAAGTCAAAGTAGGCGGCGATAAGATAACTTACTACCGCAGTTTGGAACGCTACAGCGGCCGGTTCCCTGCCAAGGAGTACAGTGACGTGGTGAAATTCTTTGAACAAGTTTACAAAGCGGATAGAGGGAAGGTGGTGCTGGTGAAGAAGGAGTGATTAGTTGACTAGTTAATCGGTTGATCAGTTGACTGGTTTAATCCCTTCAGGATTGATCATAAACTGCCGCAAAGTGTTCCCGCAGTCATCAATCTCTTACTGGCGTAAAATGCTTTTCGCGGACAACTTTTGCCTGGATTGCGAAATCAATTGTGTTTCCAAGCTAAATATGGCTTATTCGGCAGGCACAAGTTTCCCAACAAGAATGTTTGTTAATAGTGATCGGTAGAAAAAATTTACCTATCACTGATCTACTTATCACTACTTACACGGTATCTGCGCATCAATTGCTTCCTTAATACCAATATAAAGGTCCTTTTTCTGCTCCGCCTGTTGTGGTTTCACAAGAAGAATAAAAGCATAACCCCTGCAATAATCTATCATGGGCCAGGTGCCGGTGAGTGAAGGATCACATACTGCTGTAGCATTGCCTTTGCTGTCTGTTTCCATTATCCAGGCGCCAAAACCATGCGAATAACCTTCCGCTGCTTTGGGAACATACTTAATGACTGCATTGCCGGTTTGTATCTTTTGCATTTGCTCAATGGCAGATTCACTTAAAATGCGCTTGCCTTCCGCCATGCCTTTGTTTAGTAACATGGACATAAAAAGAATATAATCATTGGCAGAAGATAAAGCGCCTGTGGCTGGATCAAATGCTTTATCATAATCAACATAAAAAGTAGTGTTGCGCATTTTTAATGGACGAAGCAGGCGTTCCTGTATCAGCCGGTCGAATGTTTTCTTGCTGATGACTTCCAGCACTCTTCCCACAATGCTTAATCCTATGTTGCTGTAAAAAAACATTTCACCTGGATTCTTTTCAATCTCGCGTTTGGCATACGCAGTTGCTTCTTCATCCAGGGTTGGAAATCGCTTGCGTTGTAAGATGGCCTTCACACCCGGCTCTGCTTCAATGCCGGTTGTGTTGGCAAGGCAATTGCGGATGGTAATATACTTTTTGCTGTAAGGACCAAAGATGGGAATATACTTTACAACAGGATCGTCGAGCGATAATTTGCCTTCGTCAACAAAGGTCATTACCAATGCGGCCGTGAGCCATGCACTGGAAGCAGCAATGGGAGCCTGGGTTTTCATTTTAAAATCTTCGCCCAGTTCTTTTTTATAAACCACCTTACCGTCTTTGTAGACCATGGCAACGACCGACCCGCCCAATGCTTTTTGATTCTTTGCTATAATATCGTCTACGTCGTTGAAATTATACTGGCCAAAGACAGGCTGCAACAATAGCAGGAAAGCCAGCAACGGACTGAATTTGAGGCAGGTTATACCGATTTTTTGTGTCATAGTTTCAGACCCTCACGCTTGGTTTATGATTTGCAATTAAAGTTAGTCGCAATAAAAGTAAAAAAATCAGCTATGAATCTAAATAATTTCACAATTAAAGCGCAGGAAGCCGTGGCCAACGCACAGCAGATTGCCTTTAATAACAACAACATTAACATTGAAACGGAGCATATATTGAAGTCGCTCCTCGGCGATGAAGACTCACCCATTGCTTTTTTGCTGAAGAAGAATAACGTGACCATGAACCTGCTTGACAGCAGGCTGGATGAGAACCTTCAGAAATTGCCAAAGGTGAGCGGTGGCGCTGCACCCGCGCAGGCGCTCGGTCGCGATGCCAATAACGTATTGCTGCGTGCCGGTACCATGCTCAAGCAATTTGGAGATGAGTTTGTAAGCGTGGAGCATATACTGCTGGCTATTATACATGGCAACGACAGCACGGCTAAACTCTTAAAAGAATCAGGACTTACAGAAAAGGGCTTGGTAGCAGCTATTAAAGATTTACGTAAGGGCGATACCATTAAATCACAAACACAGGAAACGCAGTTCAATGCGTTGAATAAATATGCGCGTAACCTAAATGAAATGGCACGGCAGAACAGACTCGATCCGGTCATTGGTCGTGATGAAGAAATAAGAAGAACACTGCATATCCTTTCACGCCGCAGTAAGAACAATCCTATATTGGTAGGTGAACCGGGTGTAGGTAAAACGGCTATTGCAGAAGGCCTTGCTATACGTATTGTAAATGGCGATGTTCCTGAGAACCTGAAAAGCAAAATTATCTATGCATTGGATATGGCACAATTGATTGCAGGTGCCAAATACAAAGGTGAATTTGAAGAAAGATTGAAGTCGGTGGTAAAAGAAGTAGCAGACAGCGATGGTGAGATTGTCTTGTTCATAGATGAGATACATACGTTGGTAGGAGCGGGTGGAGGAGAAGGCGCCATGGATGCAGCTAATATTTTGAAACCTGCATTGTCAAGAGGTGAACTGAGAGCCATTGGTGCTACCACGCTAAATGAATACCAAAAGTTTTTTGAAAAAGATAAAGCGCTGGAGCGTCGTTTTCAAAAAGTAATGATTGAAGAACCCAATGTTGAAGATGCTATCTCCATCCTGCGGGGTTTGAAAGATCGTTATGAAACGCACCACCACGTGCGTATAAAAGACGAAGCTATTATTGCCGCTGTTGAATTATCGCACAGGTATATCACAGATCGCTTTCTGCCGGATAAAGCAATTGACTTGATTGATGAAAGCGCTGCCAAGCTTCGCCTGGAAATGAACAGCATGCCGGAAGAGTTGGATAAGCTGGAAAGACAAATAAGACAGCTGGAGATAGAAAGAGAAGCCATCAAGCGTGAGAATGATGAAGTAAAATTGAAAGAGCTCAATACAGAAATTGCCAATCGTGCAGTTGAAAGAGATACGTTGAAAGCCAAATGGAGAGCGGAAAAAGATATCGTGGAAAAACAACAAAATGCAAAAGCGCAGATTGAGCAATTAAAACAGGAAGCAGAAAAAGCAGAACGCGAAGGTGATTACGGTAAAGTAGCGGAGATACGTTACGGTAAAGTAAAAGAACAGGAAAAACTGGTCGAGAATTATTCGCAACAATTGGCAGGCATTAGTGAAAATTCGCGCCTGATGAAAGAAGAAGTAGATGCTGAAGACATTGCAGAAAGTGTTGCAAAGGTAACAGGCATCCCTGTTTCAAAAATGTTGCAGGGTGAAAGGGAAAAACTGCTGACGCTGGAGTCTCACCTGCATGAAAAAGTGGTTGGACAGGACGAAGCAATAACAGCCGTAGCGGATGCTATTCGTCGCAGCCGTGCAGGTTTACAGGATCCTAAAAAGCCAATTGGTTCTTTTATATTTCTTGGTACCACCGGTGTTGGTAAAACAGAATTGGCAAAAGCACTTGCTGCTTACCTGTTTGATGATGAGAGTATGATGACGCGCATAGACATGAGTGAGTACCAGGAAAAGCATACTGTATCAAGATTAGTGGGCGCCCCTCCCGGTTATGTGGGGTATGATGAAGGTGGTCAGTTAACCGAAGCGGTTCGCCGTAAACCATACAGCGTTGTATTGCTGGATGAAATTGAAAAAGCGCACCCGGATGTATGGAACATATTGTTGCAGGTATTGGATGATGGTCGTTTAACCGATAATAAGGGTCGCATAGTGAATTTCAAGAACACCATCATTATCATGACCAGCAACATCGGTAGCCAGCTTATACAGGCTGCTTTTGAAAATGTGAATGAAAAGAATGTGGAAGATGTAACAGCCAAGGCAAAAGTAGAAGTGATGAATCTGCTGCGCGAAACAGTTCGGCCCGAATTTTTGAACAGGGTGGATGAGATTATCATGTTCCAGCCGTTGATGAAGAAGGAGATCAAGGGTATCATCAACATCCAGTTGAAGCAGTTAAAGCAACTGGTGCTGCAGAATGGTATAGACCTTGAATTTAGCGAGTACCTGTTGGATTTTCTGGCCGAAAACGGATATGACGCCCAATACGGTGCAAGGCCGCTGAAGCGCCTCATTCAAAAGGAAATTGTGAACCAGTTGAGCAGAAGGATACTGGCTGGCGATATAGACAAGACCCAGCCGGTATTGGTTGATGTATTTGATAATGTGGTGGTGTTCCGCAATGAGGCACCGTCCCAGCAGCCTGCAAAGGCCAACGGCAAGAAGGCGGCCGCCCACTAAACGAACATTTGTTTAAGAATTGCGTTATATATATAGCTATAACCAAAGCCATCCTGCAGGCAGGGTGGCTTTGATTTTACATTTAAAACGCCTGACCTATAAGGAGTTAATAAGGCTATGAACAAAGCAAAAACGGTTGAAATAATCCCCCCGAAAAACATTTGGGTGGGCGACAACAAGGCGCCGGTGAGCATGGTAATGTATGGGGACTATGAAAGTGAGGCATGCGCCAAGGTGAATGATGTGGTGAATAAACTGCTGGTACAGTATAAGGATAAGCTGAGGTTCAACTTCCGCCATTTTCCGCTTACCAAAATATACCAGCATTCCCACAAGGCGGCTGAAGCTGCGGTGGGTGCGGCGCAGGAAGGCAAGTTCTGGCCCATGCACAACCTGTTGTATTCAAACAGGCGGCGCCTGGGCACAGTTAGTTTAAAAGGTTACGCCAAAGAAGCCGGAGTAACCAATAAGAAGTTCCTCAACGAACTGGTGGATTCTACCTATGGCTGGACGGTTCGCAATGACCTGTTGGAAGCATTGAATAGAGGTGTGCGCGATGTACCCGCTATTTATATAAATGATGAATTATTTACCGGTCACCTTACCACGCCGGCATTAAGCAAAGCTATTGAAGGGGCCTTGCTACAGTTAAAGCAGAAGAGACCTGTGAAGCAACGTGCCTGATGAAAAACCGAAGCCCTGGCATAAGTCAGGGCTTTTTTGTGTAAAGTCTGGAAGTCGGGAAGCAGAAAGAATATAGTATGTATCATTGAGACGTATAATTTCGGACCATGGACTTTCCGACCTCTGACTTTCTTCCGTATTGATTCCTGTCAATAACAAGGGTTTTTGTAGTCCCCCAAAATTTTTTTTGATATTTACTTGCACAAAAAATAATTCCTTTATACATTTACGCCTCATCTGATAAATCCTTCGAATTACGCAACCTTCTTCCTTTCTTTATTAAGACCACCTGTTGTTTACAACCATACACCTTCTATGATCCTTCAGTTACCCTGATGATGTCATTTTATTTCCATCCTGCTTAAAGCCACATGTGTACACTTTCCAACATGGAAAGGATCGTCCCGTTTATTCACCTTTTTATTGCTTATTAATTTTTAACCTCTAAAAACTCTGAAAATGAGAAAGATTTACGCATTGTTGGCAGTGATGGGTTTTGCCTTTACCCTAAAGGCGCAATTGGTTTTTAATGAAAATTTTACCGGATACCCGCTGGGTAATTTAGACGGATCAGGATCGTGGGTAGCAAATGCAGATCCTAACCCGGATGTTCAGGTAGCCGGCACAACTGGTATGATTGTATCGGGTTATACAAGCGGCGGAGGATATGTTACAGTGAACGGCACATCAAATGGCAAAGATGATTATAAACTGTTTTCAGCTCCCATTTCAGCAACTGGTACACGTACAGTTTTCATGTCATTTGTAGTGCGGGTTGCCGGTGCTGCTACAAGTACCAGTACAGCCACTGATTATTCAGTAACGCTTACCAATACTGCTAACGGAGCATTGCCATGCAGGTTTTATGTAAGATGGCAGAATGGAAATAACAGGAGAATATTTGGTGTGGGTGTCGGCAGTGAAACGCCCGCTTATTTCAATACAGGTAATTCTTCATCTACACAATCGTTCTTAATAGTTATCAGATATGATATAAATGTTGGTGCTGGTAATGACGTTGCCTACATGTGGATAAACCCGGCACTTACTACAACGCCGCCTTCAATAGCTTCTGCCGATGCTTCCAGCACTGCAGGAACCGGTGAAGTTGCTTACGGCACACAATTCGATGCATTAATGATCCATCAGTCTGGTGGTAATTCTCCTGATGCTGACTTTGATGGTTTCAGAGTTGCCTCAGGCGTTGCCGCAGGCCCTTTTACAGCTGCTGAAAATGCCTGGTCAGCACTTTCACCTGCAGGTGCTCCGCTGCCTGTAAAGCTTGATAATTTTGATGCAGCAAAAGATGCCAGTGGCGTTAAACTTACATGGCTCGCTTCAGATGAAATTGGTGTTAGCAAGTACCAGATTGAAAGGAGCCAGGATGGTTTATCCTTTGAGGCTATTGGTTCAGTGACTGCAGAAAGGAAAAAAACATATTCATTTACTGATATGCAACCAGTGGGAGAAAATAATTTCTACCGTCTCAAAATGATTGACCTTGATGGCAACTATAAACTGAGCCATGTGGTAAGCATCAAGAGCAAACTTTCATTGAACATTGTTCTTTCTCCAAACCCGGTTAAAGACATGCTGCTGGTTCAACATCCAAAAGTAACTGGTAACAGCAGCCTGCAGTTGATGAATGCAGATGGCAGAACACTTATCAATAAGATAATTCCGGCTAATGCAGTTCAGACAAGTATTGACCTGTCATCATTCCGCGGCGGTCTTTACTTTGTAGTGTTCCAGAACGAAAGCGGTGCATTCAGCAAAACAATTTTGAAGAAATAATCAATTCTAACAGCTTCTCTACTGAAAGCCATCATCCGAAAGGGTGGTGGCTTTTTTGATGGGTAAGAAAGAGAATTAGATCATTCGTGGTACACTATGTCTTCATCTTACTAATGACTGCCGACCTCCACCCCGGTCAGTGTCCTCACCGACCGAAACGGTTTCGGCTGGTCCCGCCACTTGGGCGAGACACCAGCCGGGGACGGGGGCTTTTTTTGATAGTAAGAAAGGAATTAGATTATTGCGCCACACTGCGTCTTGCATCTTAATGGTGTGCCTGCCAACTGTTCCCTCACGTTTCACGCCTCCCGATAATGGCTGGGAAATAATTTCTACAAACAATATATGTTCGGCACAGAACCGATTGAAGTATTTAATGGCACCGTGTTTTATCATACATGGCAGGCATTATGAAAAAATAACTCATTGAATGGTATTATTAACCTAAAACAATTTTATGCATAGAACAATGTCAGGAAAATTAAACAGTTTATTGCTGATAGGTAGTTTGTTTGCAATGACTGCATGCGATAGCAGCGATTATAATAAGGGTACTTCATCCACAGCAACAGATTCAACAAGCACCGATCGGGTGGCAACGGCAGATACAACAACCGCCAAACCAGTTGCAAAGGCAAGAAAAGGAAGAGCGTCTGTTGGTATGTCGAATGATAAAACAGCAAGCGATGCTAACAGCAAGACAATGAAAATGGAAAAAGACAAGGATGGCATATATAGTAAAGCTGAAGTAATGCCTGCTTATCCCGGTGGTGAAACAGCGTTGCAGCAATTTGTAGAAAACAATGTAAACTATCCGCAAAATGCTATGGACAATAATGAAGAAGGAACTGTCATGATATCATTTGTAGTAGATGAAAAAGGAACGGTAACCAAACCGCAAGTGCAGGGAATGGACAACATGAAGAACGGCCTTAGCGACGAAGCATTGAGGGTAGTAAAGCAAATGCCTAAATGGACGCCGGGGACGGTAAAAGGAAAACCGGTGAAGACAAGACTTTCGTTACCGATTACGTTTAAGTTGTCAGAAACATAGTCGGAAAGACCGGAAGATAAAATAACATTGGTTAGAAATGACTATAGGCCCCGCTTAGGCGGGGCTTTGTTATGTACAAATGCCCGACGCCCACAGCTAAAAGCTCACAGCCGTTCCTTCACCCCGGCTGGTGTCTCCACCAGCCGGAATGCCGAGTATTTATTTTTTTCATTGGCGATTATCTTTAATTTCAGCATCATTTTATTATTCACCCAGTATTATCGCCAATGCCAAAACTATCCTTCGTCGTATTTTTTGTAACCGCTATTACTCTCAGCACTGCCGCCCACGCCCAACCTAAAAAAACTGCATGGTATTATCCAAAGCCCAATGAATGGGAACATCGTTCTGGGCAATCGATGGGTATGGATTCGTTGTTGTTACAAGATGCCATTCAGTTTGCCATAAAGAGCGAAGCAAAAGCGCCGCGCGATCTCCGGCAGGCACATTACGAAAGTGCGTTTGGAAGAGAGCCATTTGGTTACCCGCTTGGCCCATTGAATGAACGTGGTCCTGCTACCGGTTTAATCATTAAGAATGGTTACATCGTAGCTGAATGGGGAGAACCCAATCGCCCCGATCTCACCTTCAGCGAAGCGAAAAGTTTTTTAAGTACCGTAGCAGGTGTTGCGTGGGATGAAAAAATGATCAGCAACATCAATGATAAAGTGGGCCCTTATATGGCGCCTATCATTCCTTATGATCCAACCAGACTATCGGAAAATAAGGCAGATGCATTGGATAAAAAAGATGTCATTGACCTGTTCAGTACCGAGCACAACCGGAAGATAACCTGGGATCACATGTTGCGGCAAACCAGCGATTGGGAGGGAACACTCTGGGGAAAACCCGATTGGGCAGACAGGCCGGAAGGCAATGCGGCTACCTGGACAACACGCAAACGCAATGAACCCGGAACAGTTTACAAATACAATGACACGCGTGTTAATGTGTTGGCGCTTGCGCTCATGAATCTTTGGCGCCGGCCACTGCCACAGGTATTGAAAGAAAAAATTATGCAGCCCATTGGCGCGTCATCATCATGGCGGTGGACCGGTTATGAAAACTCATGGGTGGTGATGGATGGCCAGCTGATGCAATCCGTGAGCGGTGGTTCTCATTGGGGCGGCGGGTTATTTATCAATGCATACGACCAGGCGAGGTTTGGGTATTTGACTTTGCGCAACGGCAAATGGAATGATAAGCAATTGATCTCTGAAGAATGGTTAAAGATGGCAAGAACGCCAACGCCTGCACAACCTACCTATGGGTTTATGAATTTCTTTCTCAATACCAATCAAAAATTATATCCCAGTGCACCTGCTACTGCATTTGCACATATCGGCGCCGGAACAAATGTTGTGTATGTAGATACGGAACATGATCTTATTATTGTAGCAAGATGGATTGAGAATAATGCGATTGATGAGTTGGTTAAAAAGGTATTGATGAGTATTAAATAGGTAGTGGCTGGTGGGTGATGGCTAGTAGGGAAAGACAATAGGTAATGGGAAGTAGAAAATAGATAGTAGAAAATAGGGAGGAGCAGGATGTAAAATATCTCTGTGTTACTCTGTTTCTCCGTGCCTCTGTGTTGGATGTTCGGTATTGAAGATGCATGACGAATCTCTATGGTAAAATTCAAAACAATACTACTCCAGTTTGCCGAGCAGGGCGAAAAAACCGGGTGGACCTATATTGAGGTGCCGGCAAAAGTTGCGCAGCAGTTGAAACCGGGCAATAAAAAAGCTTTTCGTATAAAAGGCAAGCTGGATGATTTTACCATTAAAGGAGTGGCCATATTGCCGCGGGGAGATGGCAGTTTCATCCTCGCAGTTAATGCAGGCATGCGCAAAGGCATACAAAAACGCAAAGGCGCTACTGTACAGGTGCAATTAGAAGTGGATAACAATGAACCCAAACCTCCCAAAGAATTGCTGGATTGCCTGGCCGATGATCCGGAAGCACTCGCTTTTTTTAATTCATTGGCAAAAGGGCACCGCAACTATTTTGGCAACTGGATTAAATCGGCCAAAACAGAACCCACCAAAACAAAACGCATAGCACAGGCGGTAAATGCACTGGCGCGTAAACAAGACTTCGGCACCATGATTCGCGCAATCAAAAAAGATAAAGAGGAGCTTAATGGGTTTTAATTCACCTCCGACTCACCCCGTTCCCGCCGCAGGCGCGACCACCCTCTCTCTATTACACTTTGTAGAGAGGAGAAGCCTCACGAAGTGAGTAAGGGGTGAGTTATGCTGTTTACTATTTGTTAATTCAGTTTCATTTTCCTGCTATTCGGGTTTCTTTGCAGGGGGCATTGCTTTTGCAACGGCTCATGGTAAAAGTGTTATTTTCAGCATTCATTTACGGTTTATGAAGGGCGCGCGTGCTATCTGCTTATTTTTTACGGTGATGCTTATATCGTGCCTGCCACTTATGGTATGCGCACAAGCGGATTCATCGCGGCCCGTGACTATAGACAGCTTCCTGCGCCGGCAGAAAGGTTTGATGGGTAAACTGGCGCGCAACCTTATAAACGATACAACCGGCAATAATGAGGGAAATACCCCTGTTCGTACGGATATTGTACTTAAAAGATATGAAGGGCGTGTTATCCGTAAAATAGAAATACAACGACTGGATTTTGGTACGCCTATTACCGACACTGCCAGGAACTTTAAAAACAGCCTTACCCGACTCGCTAATTCTTTTCACCACAAGTCGAGGGAGTATGTAATCCGCAACAATCTTTTCTTTCGAAAGGGCGATAAGCTGTCGCCGTTCCTGATGGCGGATAACGAACGTCACTTACGTGATCAGCCATACCTGCTGGATGCAAAGATTATCGTTAGACCTGTTAGTGGGACAAGGGATTCTGTGGATGTAATTGTTCGTACAAAAGATGTACTATCTATCGGTGGCAGCATTCACATTCATAACCCTACCAATGTTGAGGTATCAGTAAAAGAAGAGAACCTTGGCGGCTGGGCCAACAGGTTTGAGGTAAGTACATTGTATGATATGGACCGCAAACACCGGATGGGATTTGGTGTTGACTACGTTAACCGCAATATCGGCGGCTCTTTTATTGATGCCAATGCAGGTGTCACCGATTTCGCCAGCGCATTCAACAGCGGATTAAAGCAAGAGACCATGGTGTACGGTCAATTGATAAGACCATTGGTGAATCCGTATATGAAATGGACCTATGCAATGACAGCGGACTATCACAATACACATAACCTGTATTTAACTGATTCCATATATGATGTAGACAGCAGGTACAAATACTTTAATTACGATGTGTGGGTAGGAAGAAACACCGGCGCATACAAGCTGGGTGGCCTTAAAAACACAGACGATCGTTTGCGTACACTGGTCAGCATGCGTTATTTCAAACAGCATTTTATGGAAGTGCCGGGCAAATATGCCAACCAATATTTTTATCGCTATGCTGATATCACCGGTGTACTGGCTGCTGTATCTGTTTTTCAACAGGATTATTACAAAACACAGTACATCTATGGTTTTGGAAGAAATGAAGACGTGCCCGAAGGAATAGATGTATCACTCACTGCAGGCTGGGTGGATAAGCAGCAAACAAAAAGACTATATACCGGACTGGATATACAACGATATCTTTTTACACAGCATGAGGCATATTATATTTTTACATTTCGTACCGGTACTTATTTCCACCATGGGCCGCAGGACATGAATGTACTGTTGAATATGGATCATTTCAGCCGGTTGTTACCCATTGGTCAAAAATGGAAGGCGCGCAGTTTTATAAGTGTTGGTGTAACGGGCCAGGTAAATGCAGTGCTGAACGAGCCACTGCTATTGCAAAGCGAATCTTTTGGATTACAGGAATGGCGCAATGACGGAACACTTGGCGGTACTGTACGCACTACATTAAAAGCAGAAACGGTTTTTTATACACCTTTTGTATTGGCCAATTTCCGGTTTGCTCCATTTGTATTTGCCAATTTCTCTACTATCAAACCACATGATATAGATTTTCTGAAAAGTAATTTATATAGCAGCATCGGTGGTGGTGTTAGAACAAGGAACGAGAGCCTGATCTTTGGAACGTTTGAATTCAAGGCGTTCTATTTCCCCCGAAAAAATTTTTATGGCGATAACTGGCGCATAGAGACCAATACCAATATCAAATTCAAATACAACAGGCAGTTTATTAAAAGACCGGAATTAATACAGGTGAACTGAGAAGGGAGTGGCGAGTGGTTTGTGGCGAGTGGAGTAGGAAATGGATAATAGAAAGTAGGAAACAGGGCGCAATTCATAATTCATAGTTTCGCGATGGCGAGTTGTCAGGCTGAGCTTGTCGAAGGCTTGAAGCAAACGACTACAGCTACCAGCCTCAACGCCCGCTAACCATCACCTGCCAGTCACTGGCCTCTACCTGTGTCTTCTCGTCGGTGCGTTTCTTCTCTGGCGGGGTTGGTAAGCAGGAACGGGGCCGAACTGTTCAGGAACCTGTGCTTTATGCACCGGCTTACCAATGAGATTTTCAATAGCGGCAAACTTATTTTGTTCTCGTTCGGTTACAAACGTATATGCTGTACCATCTGTTTCCGCGCGTGCTGTGCGGCCAATGCGGTGAACATAATCTTCACCATCGTTTGGTACGTCAAAATTGATGACGAGGTCAATATGATCAATGTCGATACCTCTTGATAAAATATCTGTTGCTACCAGTGCGGGTAATCGTTTGCTGGTAAAGGCACGCAATACTTCTTCGCGCTGCGCCTGTTCAAGATCTGAGTGAATGGCTTCTACTGTAATGCCGGATCGCTTTAATTCCTGTGTAAGTTGTTTTACATTTTGCTTGCGCGAGCAGAAAATAAGAATGGATTTGAATTGCTTGTTTTTCAGCAACCACTTTACCAACGGAATTTTTTGCGGCTCATATAAAACAAATGCCTGCTGTACAATTTTTTCCGGCGGTCTTGAGATAGCAATATTTACCTCTGTTGGATTACGTAATATTTTTTGTGCCAGTGTCCTGATCTTGGGGGGCATGGTAGCAGAGAAAAGCAATGTCTGGCGACTGGTGGGCAGCATTGAAATGATCTTCATGATATCTTCATTGAAGCCCATATCCAGCATCCTGTCTGCTTCATCAAGCACCAGGTATTGCAACTCTTTTAATTTTACATAACCCATGTTGATATGGGCTATCATTTTACCAGGTGTACAAACCACTACATCCACACCTTTACTGAGCGCCTGTTTTTCCTGTATAAATGAACCTCCATCGCCACCGCCGTATACTGCTATGGAGCTTACTGATGTAAAATAGGAGAGCCCTTCCAGGTGATCGGATATCTGTATGGCCAACTCGCGCGTAGGCACAATAATAAGTGCGTTGATATGATGATCCGCATGCGATTCCGTCACCAGTTTATTGAGCAGTGGTAATAGAAATGCGGCCGTTTTGCCGGTACCTGTCTGCGCAGAGGCAATGATATCTTTACCCGCAAGAATTAACGGTATTACTTTTTCCTGTACAGGAGTGGGTTCTTCGTACCCGCTGGCTTCAATACCTTCCGCCAGGTTGGGGTGGAAAGCAAATTCTGTGAACTTCAAGGCAGTAGACTGGTTGAGGTGATGACTATGTTTTGGTAAAGATAGGTGGAAATGGCCTTCCGGCCAATGTTTGTTAACGTACCAACGGTTATTGACTATACTACGTAGGTAGGCTAAGAGGTGAAAGAGAAAAGAGCATCGACCGTTCTCTTTGAGACCCTTTCCTCTTTGGATGCTTAGTTTAACAACCCCGGGCATGGTTGTTGTTTTAATGAGTGGTCCTACCCCCGTCCCGACCGTTTTTTTCAACCACCACAAAATACAATTGATATGAAAAAAACACGGAAAATTACAGGTGTATTGGTAGCAGGCTTGCTAATGTCTTACCTTTTTTTTGCATGTTCCAAAGAAAATTCAGTTAGTAACAACGAGGTCCCTGCCGGTAAACAAAATGTATCCATTTATCTTACCGATGATCCCGGATTTTTTGACCAGGTAATGGTAGATATCAAATCAGTAAAAATATTGGTAGACACCTGTGCCAAAAAAGATCGCGACGGCCGCTGGGATGATCACCGGAAAGATTCATGCCTGGTTTGGGATTCATTGCCCATCAGGCCAGGTATATATGATTTGCTTACGCTACGCAACGGAACAGATACATTGCTTGCAGGCGGCAATATCCCTGCCGGCAGAATAAAGATCATTAAGATTGACCTTGGCAATAATAACTCACTGGTGAAAGACAGCATTAAATACCCACTGAATCTTTTCCCCGGAACAGACCATACCATATTGGTTACACTTAAAGGCGACGAGTGGGATGAGTTCCTGCCGGGCAGACTGCGGTTGTGGCTCGATTTCGACGTAACAAGATCTATTATAAAAGTGCGCGACAACTTGTTCTACCTGCGTCCGTTTATAAAAATATTTACAGTACGTGCCACAGGAAGTATTGAAGGAAAGGTACAACCGGGAGACGCGTTTGCAGTGATCACTGCTTTCAGCGGACAGGATACCGCTTATGCATTGCCGAATAAAGGAGGTGAATTTAAAATACGCGGACTTGCGCAGGACAATTATTCATTATTCATTAATGGCTCCAATGGTTACCGCGATACTACGCTAACAAATATTTCAATAACAGGTCACAAAGAAGTGAAGCTGGGAACGATTACGCTTCGGAAGTAATCATTTGATCTTCGACAGTGCTTCAACCCTTCGACAAGCTCAGCCTGACAAAGAGCCTGGTCGAAGCCTCAATAAAACTTTATCGGGTCGCTGTATACACAGCGGCCCTTTTATTATTGCAATGATATTTGCTAACGCGGATTCTTTTTAAAATAATTGTCCAGGGAAACAGGACCCGCACCTTCTACCAGGAAGATCAATAACAACAGTAACACCAGTAATGAAAAGGCAAACTCAGTGGGCGAATAAAGAATGCCATTGCCGAAGTTGATAAAAATAACAGCGCCCAGCAAAATCGGGAGCTGCAATAGTACCGCGAATCTTGTTAGTAGGCCAATGATGATCATGAATCCGCCAAAGAGGTGAACCCATGTAATGATATAAGCCAGCCAGGGAAAGCTTTGGGTAAAGTTGGTGGAAGAAAGTAATCGTTGCAACTCTACTACGTCGCTGGCAAAACTGATGCCTTTAATAAAGAGGCAAATGCCAAGGGCCACCCGTAACACCACCATCCACCTGGGATGATGTGCGGCACCCCACCGGTTAATTTGCTGAAGCATGCCCATAACAAAGATTTTAAGAGCTGAGAAGGATTGACTCTTTAAAGTTACAATACGTTATTGGGCAAACACAACTTTATTTTGACTTTACTACTGAGCCGCGGAGTTAAGGAGTTCACTGAAATATTTTTTGCTACCTGGGTTCCCATTTACTATTCTCTATTTTTCCAATTGCTTTAAAACCCACTCGCCATAAACCACTCGCCACTCGCTATATTTGTAACTAAACGCGCTGTATGATTTCCGGCATCAACGATTTTACTTCAGTTTTTTTTATTGGCATTGCAGGCACCGGCATGAGCGCCATTGCACAATACCTTGCTGGTACCGGCAAAGAGGTATCGGGCAGCGACAGATATTTTAAACCTGGTGAATTGAATGATACCAAATCCAAACTGGAAACGGATGGCATACAATGCTTTTTGCAGGATGGAAGCGGTATAACACCCGCCACGCAGTTGGTGGTTGTTTCGGCTGCTGTGGAGGATACCGTGACGGAAGTACAAAAGGCAAAACAACTTAATATCCCCATCATTAAAAGGTCGGAGCTGCTGGCGCTGATTGCCAAAAGCAGGAGGACCATCGCCGTTGGCGGCACGTCGGGTAAAAGTACCACCAGTGCTATGTTGTTCGATATATTGGAACAGGCAGGGTTGCAGCCAAGTATTATCAGCGGAGCCGGGTTAGTAAGTATTATAAAAGATGGGCGCATTGGCAATGCAAAAGTGGGAGCGGGAGAATGGCTGGTGATAGAGGCTGATGAGAGCGATGGCTCTATTGTGCAATATGAACCCGAAGTAGGATTATTGCTGAATATTGATAAGGATCATAAAGAAGTAGATGCGCTAATTGAGATATTCGGCATATTTAAAAAGAATACCAGGAACCTGTTTGTGGTTAACCAGTCGCATCCATTGGCGCGACCATTATCACAGGACATCCGTCATGATTTTTCTGTGGATGAAAAGTCCGGCGCCGGATATATTGCTACCGGCTTTGAGCAACGCGGCTTGACCATTTCTTTCAATATAAATGGCGTTGCGTTTAGTCTCAATACCGTAGGCAGGCATAACATGGAGAATGCACTTGCTGCCGCCACTGTAGCTAATCAATTGGGTGTTAGTCTTGAAACATCTTCTGCTTCATTAAAAAAATATGAAGGCATTTACCGGCGCCACCAGGTGTTGGGAAATAAGAAAGGCGTGTGGGTGATTGATGATTATGCGCATAACCCGGTAAAATGTGCGGTATCTATTGCTGCGTGTCAGCATATAGCACCCAAAGTTATTGCATGGTTCCAGCCGCATGGCTATGGTCCCACGCGGTTCCTGCGCAATGATTTTGTACAGGAGATTGCAGCAGTTCTGCGCGAAGCGGATGAAATATGGATGAGCGAGATTTTTTATGCAGGTGGCACTGCAGAGAAAAATATTTCGTCCAACGATCTCATCAACGATATAAAGGCACTCGGTAAAAAGGCATTTTTTGTCGACAACAGGAACGACTTTCTGTCAACCGTAAGACCGCATTTAAATGATAATTGTGTGTTGTTGCTGATGGGTGCAAGGGATCCATCCCTGGAAGTTTTTGCAAAAAAAGTTTACGAAGCATTATAATTCTATCGGGTGCAGGATGGGCGCTTTTTAAAAAATGGTCCACCCTATGGCCTATAATGATTTATTAAAATACCTTCGCGGAAAATAAAGGGAAATACATCGCGTTAGTGCATTACAATTGACAAATAAACGTATTCAATGATTACTTTAAAAAGAACCATGGCTATCTCTCTATTGCCCGCAAAAACTATGTTACCCGCAGTGCTTGGCGCCTCGTTATTGTGTACACTGTGTAGTTGCGGGCAAGGTCAATCAGCAAACAAGCAAAATGCGGATTCTACTGTCGCAAAAACTGCTGCCGATACAAATCATGTAGCAGCTGCAGCCACCATACTGGATACAGCTGCTTACGATCAGCATATTGTGCAAATGGTCAACGGCGATACTTCAGGCAAATGGCCGGTAAAGCATGCATACCCGCTGAATGGCGCTGTTCTTCCTTTCAACAGGATAGTGGCTTTCTACGGCAATCTTTATTCAAAACAAATGGGCATACTGGGCGAACTGCCGCGTAAGGAAATGCTGGCGAAATTAAAAGGCGAGTTGGTAAAATGGCACGCTGCAGATTCAACGGTTAATGTGATACCCGCACTTCATTATATTGCTGTAACGGCCCAGGGTTACCCGGGTAAAGGAAATACTTACCGTCTGCGTATGCCGTTTCACCAGATTGATTCGGTAATAAGCATGGCAAAAGAATTGAATGCGCTGGTGTTTATAGACGTACAGGTTGGACACAGCACCATACAAGCCGAACTGCCGCAATTTGAACAATACCTGAAAATGCCGAATGTTCACTTTGGTATGGACCCGGAGTTCTCTATGAAAGGCGGACAAAAGCCTGGCGCAGCCATTGGTACGTTTGATGCCGCAGATATTAATTACGTTTCCGGTTACCTTGCTAAACTGGTAAAGGAAAATAATCTTCCTCCCAAAATACTGGTGGTACACAGGTTTACCAGACCGATGGTAACCAATTACAAGCAAATAAAACTGCAACCTGAAGTACAGGTGGTAATGGATATGGACGGATGGGGTGCGCAGGCAAGAAAGATCAATACCTACCGCCAGTTTGTATATGGAGAGCCGGTACAGTTTACAGGATTCAAGCTGTTTTATAAAAATGATTTCCGCGAAAAAGGAAGCCGCATCATGACACCGGAAGAGGTATTAAAGCTAAAGCCCCGGCCAATGTATATTCAATACCAGTAATGTCTTAATAGAAAAACCCTCTTTACAGAGGGTTTTCTTTTGGAGTAGAGGCGAAGGGTCACAAAACCATATATCTTATAAGGCAATTTGTTTTTCTGACATCATTTTTCGAAGGTTGATAAGTCCGTAGCGCATCCTGCCTAGCGCGGTATTAATGCTACAATGTGTTAAAGCAGCAATCTCTTTAAAACTCATATCGGCATAATGGCGAAGGATAATGACTTCGCGCTGGTCATAGGGCAGTAACTCTACCAAATGGTTCACTGCCTCGTGGCGTTCCTTGCGTATCATGCCATGATCAGCTGCGTTTGACGGTGGCAGTATATCGCCCAATATCTCTTCATTGGTAGTGGTGGTAATGGAAGGGGTACGTTTTGTTTTGCGGAAATGATCAATGCACATGTTGTGTGCAATGCGCATCACCCACGGCAAAAACTTCCCTTCTTCGTTGTATTTTCCCCCGCGAAGCGTTTCAATGGTCCTGATAAATACATCCTGGAAAATATCTTCCGCCAGGAACCTGTCCTTTACCAGGAAAAGAATAGAAGTAAATAATTTGTCTTTGTAACGAAGTATCAGTTGTTCTAGCGCTTTTGTGTCACCGTCTTTAAAAAGGGCAATTAATTCATGGTCTGTCCGAAGAAGATTGGTTTTCATAAGTAGTGTTGTTTTAAATGATTTGGATTAGCAAAGTAAAGATTACCATAAGGCTATAGAAATAGAGCATTGTATGAATGCGTTATAAAGAGAAGTAAAGTAAGTCTGTAGTGATACTACTACACGTGAGACGTGAGACGTGAGACGTGAGACGTGAGACGTGAGACGTGAGACGTGAGAATAATGCGCTGCAAAGATAGCAAGGATATTATTCTTCCCTTCGGGGGTCGGGGCAAACTATTTCTTTGTCAGCTGCAGCGTATAATAAAGCAATTTATTTCCTGCTGTCCATCTTCCATGCCCGGGAATAACCCATGCGGCATTTCCAAACTTTGCTATTACTTTATTAACAGAACGCGGCCATTCGGGTATATTGGCATCGCCGGTATATCCGAGGTCTTTGGCTTCATCGCTTTTTATAAAACAGGCGCCATCAAGTACTTTATCCTTTTTAACCCAAACAACAATGTTATCAGCCGTGTGGCCGGGACCGGCATAAAAGGTCTGTAAAATATGATTACCCAGTATGAACGCAGTATCACTTTTAAAATAATGACTTGCCTGTTGTTCATTGTTGGATTTGCAAAGCTCCCACGTTTGTTTGCCGGACCATGTTGCAATACCCCGCGCTTCCAATATGTCCAGTCCTGCGGTCCTGTCTTTATGAAAGTGTGTGGAAATACAAAAGACGATCTTCTTATGAAAACGTCTTTCAATACTATCGCAAATAATACTGGTTTTCGTAGTGTCCCACGGTACATCAATCATGGCAATTCCTGCCGTTGTTACCACAAATACGCTATTGGAAGGAACGGGCGTGCCGTCATAATCTCCATACGTGGTATAAACATAGGTGTCGCCTGCAATGTGTTTAATACTAAAATCGTGTTTTTTTTGCTGCGCGATAGCGGCAGTGCAAAAGAAAAAGAGGATGATCAATAATGTAGTTCGCATAGTGTGAATAGTGAATAGTCAATGGTTAATGATGTGTACTTCTAACTTAGTCCTTAGTACTTACAGACATCATACCAATCATTACTTAAGCAGTTTTGATAACTCATGTATTCTTGCCAAATGATGATCGTCGTGGTCAGCAGTAAAAAGAAATATATCCATTGCACGCATAGGCGTTTTTAGCCTTGGATGCAATGCCGACTTAAATATGATGCTTTCATCAATTGTTTCCAGTATAGCAACAGTTGACTGTCTTATTTGCCTGAATGAATACAGCAGGTTTTCCAGTGAAGTGTCATTGTGATTGGCGAGATCTGTTTTACTGTTTGCCAAATCGGTGGCCCGCAATACAGATTCGCCATTTATGATATCCTGCAGCCTGCCCTGCCAGAGCGGTTCAAGATCGGTAAGGTGGCCAATGTTTTCTTTGATGCTCCAGGTATTATCAAGGCGCTGTGTTAATTGTGATGCCTGTATCGACTTGCATTTTTCTTCCAGTCGCGCCGGTGTTCCCCGTAACCGCTCGATAACCGCAGGAAAGATATTTTCGGTAACCGTGAAGTTGAATGTTCTTTCAAACCATTTTACTTGTTCCATGGTATGAAGGTAGTATATAGTATGTAGACTGTGCAAGGGTCAAAAAATTGATCATTGATTGTTGAAAATTGATCATTGAACATTGCTGCGCAAACGCTTTCGACGCAAATGCTCAATTTTCAATGATCAATGCTCAACTATATAATACTAAATGCTAAATTGCGATTATGGAACGGGAACAACAATTTATGATGGAAGCTATCCGCCTGGGCAGGGAAGGAATGAAGAATAACGCAGGTGGGCCTTTCGGATGTGTGGTAGTAAAAGGCGATACTATCATTGGCAGGGGATGGAACAGTGTTACATCTTCCAATGATCCTACTGCACATGCAGAAGTGGTTGCCATAAGAGACGCCTGTCGGCAGCTTCAGCACTTTCAACTGGAAGGTTGTGAAATATATACTTCCTGCGAACCTTGTCCCATGTGCCTCGGCGCTATTTACTGGGCCAGGCCTGAGCGTATTTATTTTGCCGCCAGCCGCGAAGACGCTGCCGCCGCAGGTTTTGATGATTCTATGATATATGACGAGATCAATGCACCCTTGTCCGAAAGAAGAATTGCTATGATAAGCATTGGTAAAGAAGACGCCATTCGCCTGTTTCAATACTGGAACGAGAAAGGAGATAGGATAGCATATTAGGGAGAAACTACGAGCCTTTAGCTGTGAGCGCTCTGCCTTTTGTTTCGGGGCTTCTACAAGCTCAGCCCGACAACTATTCGCTGCCGCGAAACAATGAACTAAGAACTATGAACTTTCTCTCGCTTCCTATTGAATGAAATAAACCTTCTTAATTTTATTCCCCTCTACCTGATAAACGGCTACTCCTTCAAACGGTTTATTTCCAAAACCGGTTACACGTTCATGGTCGATAATGGTATTGCCCTGTATCATGCGTTTTGTTATTTCGCAATGCAGGTTGGGCACCTGGCTAAAGAATGCATACGTTTTACGCATGGCTTCCTTGCCTTTGCTGAGCAACTTGTCAGGAAAAGTGTACAATTCAACATCCTCTGCATATGGTTCTAAAAAAGCGTCGAGGTTGCGGGCATTGTAAGCATTGAGTTGCCGCTGTACCAATGCCAGCGGGCTTTCTTTGATAAGTGTATCAGGTTTTACCAGCTGCCCGCGGTTAATGACCAGTTGCAGTTGTTGAAGATTGTCGAGGTTGTCGAGCGGGTTTGCATTCAATAGCAGCATGTCTGCTTTTTTACCCACCGCAATGCTGCCCCATTCTTTTTCTTTGCCGATTGTTTTGGCGCCATTCAATGTAGAAGCCTGTATAATCTGCCAGTTGCTCATGCCCGCCTGCTGCATGGCTTTTAATTCATCAAAGAATGAAGTAGCGTGCAGGGTGCCTATATTGCCGGCATCTGTGCCACTGGCAATGGTAACACCTGCATCCGACATCTTTTTCAGGTTGACCATGCGAATAGAATCTGTTTTTTTCTCCACAGGCATGCGTAAACGGCCCAATTGCTGGTATCTCTTTGCCAGCATGGTATCAGCTATATGTTTGAGATCAGACAACGATCCAAGTTGTACCGGGTTTGATTTGGTAAAATCAGTGTAAGAAAAACTATTTTCTCCTGCAAACGTCTTTATATAATTAGATGCCACCACAAGCGTGGGTGAAAGCATCACATGTTTGCTCTTTAATACCTGTATAAAATTGTCGCTTACGATTTCATCTTCTACACCATGTACTAAAAAATCACAACCGGCTTCTGCTGCCAGTTGCGCGGTGATACGTTCTGTTGCATGTACAGCTACTTTCAAATTGTTTTTATGCGCTTCGTCAATAGTGGCCTGCACGATGGGTAAATATTTGCGTGCGGTTGCTTCTATGCCTGTTCCAAGTGCAGCAATGTACCAGATCTTTATAAAGTCGGGTTTATAAGCCAGTTCTTTTTGCACCATCTGCCTTGCTTCCTCCGGTGTATTGACAAAATAAAATGGTTCTTCTTCTTTTAAATTTTTGAAAGCCGCTGGCTCATAGGTAGTAATCAATGGCCCTGTCATATATACTGATGGAGCATAGCTTTTGGTACGAAAGCTATCGCGTTGTTGCAGGAAGTGTGCATTGGAGCCAACATCAACAACAGTGGTAATGCCATTTTGCAGGTAGCGGCGCAAAAAATCTTCCATATTGTGGTGCACCCAGTTTAGTTCATTTTCATAGGGAACATACTTACGCAGGTCAATGGCATCTGGCCTGGTGTACAAGCCACCACTTTGAAAAAAATGCACGTGTGCATCCACCATGCCGGGCAACAGATATTTTCCTGTTCCGTCTATTATGGTGGCGCCTGTTGGCGGAATTATTTTTTTAACGGAACCAATATCGCTGATATTACTGCCGGTAATAACTATTGTTTGGGCGGGTATTGTTTGCTGTTTCTCTACATCAAATAGCGTTACATTGGTGATGTAGGTTTGGCAAATAGCAGTGTTGGTAAAAATGACAATAGCCACCAGCAGTAATATGCGATTCATAAGCAGTAGTTGTTGTGTATGCTGCAATATATGGAATTGAGGGCATCTTCGATGCGGGCTTTACAACTGAGGCACAGAGTTAAGGAGTTTACGGGGATATTTTTATTGCCGGAGGATGGAGCCCGGTCAGTGAGTGACATGTTGCAGGCGATAGATAACAAACCAGATAATCACTATCATTAACAGGATAAAGATAAGGGCAAGATATATCCAGGGATACTCTTTTAATTTTCGTTTTTCCTTGCGCAGTTTTTGTTTCTCCAGTTTGCTGTGAAGATCGGTATTGAGTTGCGATACCAGTTTTTCAAGGTGCTTCCTGTTTTTCATGGTCTCAAGGCCATCAGCAGCATCGGTCATAAAATCGTTCTCGGCCATCAGGCGCTCAATCTCATTGCTTTCTGCTGCAGACAATTTACCCGCCAGGTAGTCCATCAACTTCTGGTTGTCAATATCTTTATTGCTGTTGGATAATATGTTTAACAGGTCCTTGTTCATTTGGCTTGCAGCTTGCGATCTATCAGTATTTTTAAATTTCTTTTCCCGTTTTGAATATAACTTTTTACCTGCATCATGCTATAACCTGTCCGGTCCACAATCTCCTGGTACGAGCGTTTGTCGAGATAGAACAAAGTTACGCAGCGTTTTTGTTCATCGTTCAATTCTTCCAGCGCCTGCGCCATGGCATCAAGCGTTTTGTCTTTGTCAATATACGATTGTTTTGACGGGTCCTCGGTCTCTATGGCTATTGACTGTTCATTCAATACTGCGGGTATCTTCCCGTGCCGGTCGCGCAGCTTCATCAGACAGTGATTCTTGGCCACCATGTATATCCAGCTCTTAAAATATTCAACCTTGTACTTGTGTAGTTCGGCAATTACTTTCAGGAAAACCTGTTGCACGCTATCTTTTGCGTCGTCTTCATTTTTCAGGTATTTCATGCAGACACCAAACAGCAGCAGGGTATAGCGCTCCAGTAATATGCCCAGCAACTGGTTGTCTTTGCGGGCATAGAATTTCTCCAGCAATTCGCTATCCGTCATATGTTGGTATTGCGCTGCGTTCACGCTGTCAAGTTATAGTTTTTATTTGGTTGCGCACAGTAAAACAATCACAGCATCTTTATATGTTGCAGATGCAGGAACAATGAAATTTCACAATATTTATAAGTATTTTCAATGTTTTATTGACGAAATATTCTTCTATGCAATATGCCGCCTGTATCGTGCCCGCAGCTCCAATACATAAAGAGGCCCATCATGTATCTGAAATAAGCAACCAGTTGTTGTTTGGAGAAACCATGCAGTTGCTGGACGAAAACGACCGGCAGTGGATCCGTATAAAAAGCTTATATGATAATTATGAGGGCTGGATAAGAAGATCGCAACTGGAACCCATCGATGAACAACTGGCCATTAATAACGATTACCAGGTAGCGGGGGAGATCATTAACTATATTGAATTGAATGGAACACCCATGTGTGTGCCGTTTGGCGCTTCTTTAACCGGCTATAATGGCAGCGCCGGTCAGATTGGTTCGGTTACATACAGGTATACAGGTAATGGGGCGCTCCGTCGCAATGAGATTGTTCCAACAACAGCAAGAATGCGGCAATTGGTAAGCAAATGGCAAAACGCACCTTACTTATGGGGCGGCAAGACCATTATGGGCGTTGATTGCAGCGGATTCTCACAGGTAATATTTAAAATGATGGGAATTGATATTTTTCGTGATGCATGGCAACAGGCGGGGCAGGGGGCAACCGTTGAGTTTTTGCAGGCCGCACAATGCGGTGATCTTGCTTTCTTTGATGATGCCGACGGAAAGATTGTGCATGTGGGCATCTTATTAAACGAACATGAAATCATTCATGCATCGGGCAAAGTACGTATTGATAAAATAGACAACCAGGGAATATTAAATACAGATACCGGTTTGCGAACGCACCAGTTGCGGATTGTGAAACGATATTTTGCGTGAGGCGTGAGACGTCAGGCGTGAGTAAGTCGTGAAACGTCAGGCGTCAGATGTGAGAGGGGCTAAGTGTTGTGAGCCGTTTGCGTCGAAAATATAAGGTATGGCATACCTCTCTTGCGTCGAAAACCACGAACCTTCTCTCTCACGTTTTACGCCTCACGTAGCCTCACGTCTGACGTCTCACTACTGGCGATCATTTGTCGAGGAACAACATCTTCCCTGCGACAAGCACCATTACTATTGCAAAAATCTTTTTTACTGTTTCCTGGGGCATGGATAAAGAAAATTTACTGCCGAGCCATCCGCCCAGCACGAACGCTACGCACATGATGCCCACTACTTTTACATCAATATTTCCCGCCTTATAATAATTAAGCACGGCCAGTATGCCAACCGGCAGCAGCAACAAGCCGAGTGAAGTACCCTGTGCCTGCAGTTGCGTAAAGCCCAATACGTACACAAGTGCAGGTACTATAATGATACCTCCGCCAATACCTATCATGCCGCTCAAAACACCAGCTGCCAATCCTACCAGGATCAGCAGTAAAACAGTTTGTGTAGTCATGCCGGTTTGTTTATTGTACATTGTTTATTTGAAGTTTTCCTTATAAAAATCCATAGCATCCTGTATTACTTTGAGGGCGGTTGTTTTATCGCCAAATTCTTCTACGATAACGGTTTTGTTCTCCAATTTTTTATATTCTTCAAAAAAGTGCCTCAGTTCATCAAAGAAATGTTTTTGCAATTCTTCAATGTTATTATAGTGATTAACACCAGGATCGTTGGCCGCAACGGCAATGATTTTATCGTCTGCATCACCACTGTCTATCATTTGCATAACGCCGATTACTTTTGCCTCCATCAGGCAAAGTGCCTGCACAGGCAACGAAGTAATGATAAGTATGTCCAGCGGATCTTTGTCATCTCCATACGTGCGTGGAATAAATCCATAATTACACGGGTAGTAAAAAGAAGAATAGATAACACGGTCGAGTTTGAGCAGGCCGCTCTCTTTATCTATTTCATATTTGCATCTTGAACCTTGTGGAATTTCTACTACTGCATTAACTACCCTGGGTGCATTGGCGCCAACCGGAACTCCATGCCAGGGATGTGAGGTTGTAAGCATATTTTATACTGATTGATTTTTATATTTATTAATGGTACTATATTCTTGCGCTTGCTTCGCAGATTTTACCACAAAGTGCACAATGTTTTTTCACAAAGGGCACAAAGAATATTATGGAATTGTGCTCTTGTGCGATGTTCGATTATAAACAACAAATAAAGATCTTTGTGGTAAACCGGTATCTCAAACAAGAAACGGAAATGTTTGATCACTTCCAAACAAGCACCAGCATACCAGCAAAAATAAGGCCCGCGCCAATCAATACTTTTGGGGTCACCGGTTCTTTTAAAAAGATAAAGGCAAGAATAATCGTAAACACGAGGCTCCCTTTGTCAATGGCGCTTACTTCAGCTGCTTTTCCCATTTGCAGCGCCCGGTAATAAAACAACCATGAGAGCCCGGTTGCTACGGCAGATAACGTAAGAAATAGCCAATTGTTTTTTGAAAGGTTGCCTAATTGGTTACCCGTGCCTTTAAAAAGTGCAAAGCCCCAGGTAATAAACAAAATGATAGTGGTGCGAATGGCAGTGGCGAGATCTGCGTTCACGTCCTTTAAACCAGCCTTTGCAAAAATAGCCGTCAATGCTGCAAAGAATGCTGATAGCAGTGCAAATAATACCCATTGCTGCATAAAAAAGGTTGAAGGTAAATGGTAGAAAGTATAAGGTGGAAGGCATCTATAATGCCGTAAGCCCTGCACCTTCCGCCGTATACGTTCTCTCAGTATTCCCTGTCTATTTTAAATCCAAACAAATAACCTTGTTTCCAACGCTTGATATCTTTCTTATAGGCTTTCCGGTTACGGTTGGTAAGCTCCACAGGATCCAGGTAATTGATATCGGGTTTACCTGCATTGACCCAGGCCGTGTACCAAAAATTGGCGGTTGCTGCCGTAGCAAGCTTCAATTGTTTTTCTATAACACTCCCTGCTATATCATAGAAAGCCTGTGAATATGCTACGGTACGTATCCATTGATTGTACTTGTTCTTTTTCACATTACCCGATGCGTCCCTCTCGTACATGTTTTGTTCAGTAAATTTAGCTCTTAGCATTTTATCTGCAAGTAATACCGTGTCAACCAGTTTGTGACTGTCGGACATAATGCGCCAGACTTCTTTTTTGATATCCGGAATAAAAACTGCCGGGCCCGTATACAGATTAAAGTTGTCGCCAAATTGTTCTGGCATTTGCGATTCCCAGAATGAATGTATACCGCGCTGGTTGGTTAACTGCCCATCGTGGTTCAGCGCGGTGTGCAATGGCATGTGCGCATCTCCTATATAATGGGCGAGGTCGGCAGCGAGAAACAATATATCCGTTTTCTTTTTATCGCGAAAAGCGCTGGTCAGCTTTTCCATCATTTCCATCATGTACCATGGCAGTAGGCCATTTTTTTGCAGAATGCTATCGGGGTATGCAGCTTTTGCTTCCTGCATGGTTTGCGGAAGCGTTTCCAGCGGCTTATCAGTAAAAGCTTCGGGGTTTATATAATGTCGTGCAAATTCAGCCTTATCATTTATGGTATATTTCCTGATATCCGGTACAACCGATTCTTCTGTAATAAAATCAATGTGATTATAAAAGAAGGGCCGCATCTCTTCTGGCAATGCAAACACTGCTGCGTGATTAATATGCTGGTGGCCCCAGGTGCCCCATGATACCAAGGTTGTTGCACCTGCAACCATCAAAACACTAAAAAGAATATAAGTACGTGTACGTTTCATCTGTGTTGTATTTGATATGCAAAGAAAGGATAAATGTATAAACCAGTGCCAGCTTGCAGTATGCTGGCAGGTTAAATTAACTTTATGAGTACCATGCCCAGGTAAGTGGCCAATATGCCCAATGCAACACTGGCGCCGGTATACAATGAGAAACCAACAACGTTGCCTGTTCTCAGTAATCCAATGTTTTCATATGCAAAGGATGAGAAGGTAGTGAAGCCGCCACATAAGCCGGTAGTAAGAAATAGCCGCCAATCGGCATTCATTAGCTGGCCCTTTTCTGCCAACCCATAAAAAACGCCAATCAGCAAACATCCGGTGATGTTAACAAGCAGCGTTCCCCAAGGAAAATTGACGGGATAAAGTACATAAATGCAGCGTTGGCACAAGAACCTTGCAATGCTGCCTATGCCCCCGCCAATGCCAATCAGTAAAAGTGTTTTACTATTCATAATGCTATATGATTACCCCTCGACAAGCTCAGACAAACCCGGAGTTACCATTCAAACTAAACGACATTATATTCCTGGTTTGTTAATGAATATCTTTCAAGTCAACCAGCCACTCGTTGTTCTTCCTGATGATCTTGATGGTAGTGGTGTCGTTCTTATATGAATTTGAATACACGTAATTGAGTGTGGAGTCGTTCACCTGCTCGGTAGTAATAACAATGATATTGGATGTTTTATGTCCCACTTTGTCTTCCTGTCTCCATTTGTCGTAATCGGTTTTCCATTTATCCAGCAACATTTTATTTACACCGGAGGTGTCTTTGTATAAATAAAATTCGGCTTTGTTGTAATCGCCATCCAGTGACGCCCGTATAAATTGCCGTGCGGCATCCTGCGCGTCTTCTGCTTTTTTATAACCTTCCGTATTGTTGCATGCTATGATGGTGGTACCGATTACAAGCGCCAGTATAAATTGCTTCATGGTTATTTATTTCAGTGCAAATGTAAGGCTTCGACAGGCTCAGCCTGACAAAGATTTTGCACGCAGGGACAGTGAGCAGACTGCAGGCTGCCAACTGCCAACTGCTGGCTTGGCTGTTTACTGTACTAAAAAAAAGGCGCCGGTATTAGCGGCGCCCTGTTTTTATAATTCCGGATTTTTATTGCGGGTTTTCGTTTGCCTTCTCTTTTTCATAGGCCCTGATAATAGCTTTTACCAGGCGGTGACGAACCACGTCCTCTTCATCCAGTTCTATATGCGCAATGCCATCTACATTCCTGAGTATACGTACTGCCTTTTCAAGCCCGCTGCGTTGGTTACGCGGAAGATCAATTTGCGTTACATCACCGGTGATGATGGCCTTTGCATTGGCGCCGATACGCGTTAAAAACATTTTTAACTGGAGGTCGGTGGCGTTTTGCGCCTCGTCCAATATTATAAAAGCATTGTCGAGCGTACGTCCGCGCATATAAGCCAATGGTGCAATTTCAATGGTACGCGTGCTCATATAATAGCCGAGCTTATCTGCAGGTATCATATCGTCCAGCGCATCGTACAACGGGCGCAGGTATGGATCAATTTTTTCTTTCAGATCGCCGGGCAGAAAGCCGAGGTTCTCACCTGCTTCTACTGCAGGACGTGTAAGAATGATTTTCTTTACCGCTTTATTTTTAAGCGCTCTCACGGCAAGGGCCACTGCCGTATAGGTTTTACCGGTACCGGCCGGCCCAATGGCAAACAGGATATCGTTTTTATCCGTAGCGGCCACCATGCGTTTTTGATTGGATGTCCGCGCTCTTACGGTTTTGCCATTGGGACCAAAAACGAGGATGTCGTTGGGATTACGATCTATAAAGTTGTCGACCGATTCTGCATCATCGCCGCCAAGTATCTGTTCAAAATAATTTTCACTCATGTGCCCGTTCCTTTCCAGGTACTGTACAATGAGATCAATCTTTTCTTTTGCAGATTCAACTTGTTCCGGGGAACCACTGAGTTTTACCTGTGTGCCCCGGCTGAGGATTTTCAGTAGCGGAAATTTCTTTTTGAGTATGTCCAGTTTGCCGTTATTAACTCCAAAAAACTCTATAGGGTTAACGGTTTCAAGGTTGATGATAGCTTCTGTCAATTCAATTCAGTTTTAATGGTCCTCCCGCAGATTAACATAAACGAGCCGAACCAGGTTTCACAAATAGTAGTACGAAGACGGGAACAGTGAAAGAACTACTAATCCATTCCATCTATTTCAAATATACTTTACGGAAACAGATATAACCTAAAGTTACTTATCAACAACGTGTGGATAAGGCAACATGTTGCAGAAAGTTGTTAAAATTTTGCCCGTGGACAAAAAATAAGTTTTGCCGCTATATATGTTGCGTTACGAATATTATTTTGTGGTAAACCCCCGGCATATGGTCACGCATCCTTTTTTAAAGCGGTTACCCGTACTTGTAATAATGATGTTTTGCGGTATGGTATGTATGCATTGCAGGAAAGGAGAGCATTCCACTTATTTTGAAATTGAGGGTTTTGATCTTACCGATGCCTCGGGTATTTCAATGGGTCATGTTGGCCCTGCAGATAATGACTGGACGTATATCCCGGATTTTACCGGTAAAGAAAAATATTTGCTGGATACCATATCGGCCAATATGGAAGACACCAAAGAAACCACTGTGTCGGCCAAAATAGTTTGTTACCCCAATCCCGCAAAATACATACAGTATTATACACTCAATACTGCTGACTCCTGTGTTTTTAAAATGGTGATTACAGATGCTTGGGAAACAGTAGTGAAGACTACAGCTGTCAAAGTGAAAGGTTTTAAAACGTTTGGTATTGACGTAAGTGATAGGAAATTATTTAAAAACGGCGCCTCTTTTCGCGTGTATTACAGTTTTTCTGCAAAGGACAGACCGCATTTTAAAAAGGGATACGGCGATATTAAAATATGCGACGCTTTAGGAACGCCCGGCGCCTCATCGTGCTATTAAATGCATTGCTGCAGTAAGTTGCGTTACGGGTTTATATATACCAATCTCAGGTAACAATCTTTAATGTGGTGATAGTAATATATCGACAGAAAACCTGCTGTTACTAAAGTAATGACAAGCAATGTATGCGGATAGATCAGCACCATTGCAATGCCTGCCAGTACCAGCCGTGAAAATTCCAGGTAAAACACCCATCTCTTTTGCTCCATGATGGCCCCGCAATTGATAAGTGTAAGGAATATCATCAGCGTAATAAGCGTTTTCTCATAAATGCTTATGTAGTGTTCGAATAATATAAACACAAACAGGCTGGCAATGGTAATGATGATCTGCCATATCACATACCTGTTGAGTGGCCTTTCTGCTTGTTGCCTGCTACGCCGGATATTGAAAATTTTTTCAGCCTGCTTTCTTGCAGACACAGGTATATCAGCAGGATTGCCCAAAAACATTTTGCATTTATTGGTAAACCCCTTTACCCTTCGCGCCGCTATAACTAACTCTGCCAGGAAATGAAAATGCTGCCACAAAAAACTATAGCTTTTCAGTGGCTTCGTCAAACCATATTTAATTTCTTCTGCTTCTTCTTTTTGAAAAGTGCCAAAGAGCTTGTCCCAGATGATAAATACATCGCCATAGTTTTTATCGAGGTACTTTTCATTACTTGCATGATGCACACGATGATGCGAAGGTGTTACGAGTATATACTCAAGGATACCAAGTTTGCCAATCATTCGGGTATGAATAAAAAACGGGTAAAGGCCATGGACAAGTAACATAGTGGTGATCATTTGTGCCGGAAAGCCAAGTATGGGTAATATGCTCCAGCAGCCGGTGCGGACAAAGGCCTGAAACACGGTAATACGCGCCGACACTGTATAGTTAAAATCTTCACTCTGGTGATGCACGATATGCACGGCCCAGAACAAGTTTATTTCATGTGCCAGCCGGTGGTACCAGTACCATAAGAAATCCGTACAGATCAATAGCAGCACCCATAAAAATACACCTGGTTGTATGGTAAAGAGCCCCAGATGTTGTTGCAGGTAGTCATATATGTAAAAGAATGCACCGGTTACCAATACATCCAGTAACCGCTCAGCAATGCCAATACTGATATTGGCAACCGAGTTGTGTAAATTAAAATAGGGCAGGCGCCTGCGCTTTGCTACTATGTACTCAAGCATCATGAATAATACAAACAACGGAACAGCAAAAGCCAGCAGATTTAACGACATGACTATTGTTTTGATAAGCGTTATTTCGGTTCAAGCAAAATGGTGGCCCTTTGTGTATTCTCCTGCAGTACGAGCTTTGCCGTTTTAAATTTGCTGTGCTCCGCTACTACTGTTACCGGCAGTTGCTGCCAGGTAGTAAGTTTAAAGGTGCCGTCTTTAACCGAGAGTGTTTCTTCTTCGCCCTGTACTATAAATACATGTACATCTTCAACCGGTTGGCGCGTGACCTTATTAATGGTGATACCCTGCAATTGGTAAGGCTGAGAAGGGCAAATGTCTGATGTGCTAAATCCTATGGCAGGAAACGCCAATAAAAGCCTGGCCCGTAAATATGATTTCATAACAGGTGTTTTGATGATAAAATGATGTGTGCGGTTAGCTGGATTTATTTAACATCGTGCTTTGGAGCTGCGAATGATCATATGAGATGATTATAGTGCAAGTTTAGGGAGTAATTATTAGTCTACCAAATTTATAGACTAATAGTTAACCACATGAGACTGTTAATTACGTCAGGTGGGCCGCCCTTAAGGGCGATTCACCCTAATCTCTTACCGTGGCTGTTGTCCTCACCAGCCGGCATATTTTTATTACCTTCAAAAAAAATAACAACATGAAAAAATGGTTACTGCTGGCCATTGTATTGCCGGTTTTCTTTACAGGACTTGCACAAACCAATACCCATATTGTTATTAAAGCCGGAAAACTGATTGATCCGGAAAGTGGCAAAGTGCTGGATAACCAGGTTATATTAATTGAGAACGATACCATTAAAGCAGTGGGCGCTTCGGTAAGCATTCCAAAAAATGCGACCGTTATTGATCTTTCAAAGGCAGTTGTGTTGCCGGGTTTAATAGATTGCCACACACATATTACTTCCCAGCCCGGCGAAAATTATTATGACGATATTTTCAGGAAGAGCCCGCTTGATTATGCTGTGACCGCACACATTTATGCAAAAAAAACATTGGAAGCGGGCTTCACTGCCTGCAGGGACGTAGGTTCGCCGGCATTCCTGGATGTATCGCTGCGCAATGCCATTAATCGCGGAGATATAGCAGGACCACGTATGCAGTGTGCCACGTTGTTTATTGGTTCTACCGGTAGTCATGGTGATCTCAATGGATTTTCGCCATTTCTCAGCTGGCAGCTTCCCAAAGAAATGAGCGGTATTGCCAATGGTGTGGAAGAATTACGCAAACAGGTTCGCTACAATATTAAATATGGAGCCGATGTCATTAAGTTTGGCGCCAGTGCAGGCGTGTTAAGCGAAGAAGAGAGTGTTGGCGCCCCGCAGTTCAGCCAGCAGGAAATGAATGCTATTGTGGAAGAAGCTACGTTGTGGGGTAAAAAAACCTGTGCGCATGCACACGGTACAGAGGCCATCAAGATGGCAGTAAAAGCCGGCGTAGCGTCTATTGAGCATGGCAGTTTAATTGATGAAGAAGGTATTGCTTTGATGAAATCGCATGGCACTTACCTGGTGGCAGATATTTATAACGACGATTATATTATGAGCGAATACGCGCGATTGGGCTACCCGGAGAAAATTCTCAACAAAGAAAGAATGGTAGGAAAGGCACAACGCGAAAATTTTCAGAAAGCAGTTATGGCAGGTGTTAAAGTTGCCTATGGAACAGATGCCGGCGTTTACCCGCATGGCTGGAACGGGAAACAATTTTTCTATATGGTAAAGTATGGTTTAACACCCATGCAGGCGATACAGGCAGCTACTATCAATGCCGCCGATTTATTGGGATGGAAAAACAAGGTGGGCTCCATAGCTGTTGGAAAATTTGCTGATATCGTTGCCGTTTCAGATGATCCATTGCAGAATATAAAGGCGCTGGAAAATGTACAATTTGTAATGAAGGGCGGCGTTGTATATAAAAACCTGCTTACTAAACTAAGAGAATAAAAGAGGAAAGGGATCAAAAGAGTACCGCCATCAACCATTATTACCAACAGGTATCCAGGTATGCCATACCTTGGAGCGGTCTCTTCCTAAAGAGAGCGCAATCAGCATTCAACAACCATACATTTATATGACCTTATCAGTCCGCACCTTTGGTTATGCGATTATTGCAGTGTTTTGCTTTGGCTGTAATAACAATGCCGGTAGTTTCACAGAAAATACAAATAAGGATTCGTCATCGCCGGTTGCTGTGGCAAAAGATACCACCTTAAAGAAACTGCCGGTAGAGGAGGATACGACAAAGATCATCATCAATACATCTGCAGCAACATTTGCATTGGTGCCACATCATATTCATTTACAAAAAAATGTTGATCTCGACCTGCAAATACCGGAAGGGTATAACATCAGTGTTGCATTTGAAGGGTTGAAACGATTGCGTTTTTTGGCAAAAAGTCCGGATGGCAGGTTGTTTGCCACCGACATGCACGATAAAAGCGATAACAAAAAAGGATGTGTTTATATATTTGAAGGCTGGAACGACAACACGCACACGTTTGAAAAAATATATACTTATCTCAGCAACCTGCACAATCCAAACCAGGTAGCTTTTTACAGCAGCAATGGAAAAGATTTTATTTATGTGGCTGAAACGGGCAGGTTATCTTATTATGCTTACCACGCCGGAGATACCGCTGCTACCGGCGAGCCGACAGTAGTTGCCACGTTTCCTGATTATGGTCTTGGTTATAAATATGGTGGCTGGCACCTTACGCGCAGCCTTTCTTTTCACGATAATAAAATATATGTAAGTGTTGGCAGCAGTTGCAATGCCTGCATAGAAAAAGAATGGGAGCGTGCATCGGTGATTGAAATGAATCCTGATGGAAGTAATAAAATAACATTTGCCACGGGCCTTCGCAATTCTGTTGGAATAAAATGGATCAACAATCAGCTTTGGGTCACCAGCATGGGGCGGGATTTGATTGGTCCCGATAAACCGGAGGAGCTTTTCCTTCGCGTGCAAAAAGGAACAACCTATCACTGGCCATATTATTATCAATACCAAAACAAGATTTATCCTGATGAGCAAATGCAGGATTCTGCGGGGAGAAACAATGTCCGCATTCCTTTACAACCGCCTGTTGCATTCGCGGGTTTTAAAGCGCATTCGGCGCCGCTGGGTTTTGATTATTTCAATGGATTCTCTGATAGCAGTTTCAACAATGCTTTCCTGGTAGCATTGCATGGCAGCACCAGTGTATGGCGCGAAAGAGGCAACGCTATTGTAAAAGTAAACGGCGGTAACAATTATGAAGAAGTAGTGACCGGCTTTCTTACCGGTAAAACAGAGGCAGATCGCAAGGGCCGCCCATGTGATGTCCTGATGAATAACAGCAAATCATTTTTCTTTACGGATGATCACAATGGTGTGCTATACTATGTCTGGAGAGAATAGTTCATGGTTCATGGTGCATTGATTCGCGGCAACCATGAGCAATGAACTACGAACTCATCAGCCTTCTATGGTAATTGATCTGTCCGAGATGGTAAGAGAGATGCATGGCCAAATGCACCAGGAAATATTCAGTGGTCATGGCATATTCAAAAACGGGCATTGGATATTCCTCATTTAACTGTTCGGGCGTTAAATGATCCAATACCTTTTCTACAATGGGTAATACCTCATCAATCATTTTTAATAGTTCAGCCTGCGGGATGTTTTTTTGTGAGAATTCAAGGTCCCTGTTTCTTACATAACCTGTATTGCCCAATACTGTCCCGAAGTAAGTATTTAAATTGCCTGCCAGGTGCAGGCAAAGATTGCCACCCGAGTTGGCAATCTCTTTGTCAATTTGCCAAAGCGTTTGCTCACTTTTATACAACGAAATTTCCTGGCGCAGCTTTTTTATATCCCTGCTGAATAATGCTTTCAATGTTTGCTGTAACATTCTTTTGTTTTATGCAATAAATAGAATGATCCGCCAGTTTCGACTATTCACCATTCACCATTCACCATTCACCATTCACTAATGCAGTCTTCTCTTCTTAATCATCCCGCCTTTGGTATCTTTAATAGAACTCATTACCACAAATGCATTCGGGTCTATTCGTTCAATAGCAGCTGTAATGCGGCTAATTTCCAACCTGGTAATTACAGTATACACAATATCGATGTCATTTGTTTCGCCATGTTTTCCAAAACCCTTTTTACCACGGTAAACGGTTACACCTCTTTCAAGTTCTTCTGCTATCATTCTGCGAATGGAATCGCTTTTTACAGAGATAATGGTAACACCTGTATATTCTTCTATGCCTTCAATAATAAAATCAACTGTTTTGGAAGCAGAGAGATAGGTAAGTACGGAATACAATGCTGTTTCCAGCGAAAGCAGCCAGGCAGCGATGCTAAAAATAAAAATATTAAATATCAGTATCACATCTCCAATGCTAAGACTTGTTCTCCGGCTGATGTAAATGGCCATTACTTCTGTACCATCCAGCACGGCGCCACCACGTACGGATAACCCAATACCTGCGCCGAGGAAAAATCCGCCAAATACGGCTACCAGTAATTTGTCGTGTGTAATTTCCGGGAAAGGAAAAAAAGCCGTGCATGCTGCCAGTCCAAGTATAGCAAGCGACGCCTTAATGGCAAACTGTTTATCGATTACTTTAAGTGCAAGAAATATAAAGGGCGAGTTGATGATGATTAACAGTAACGGTAATTTGATTGAAGTCAATTCAGACAACATCAGTGAAATGCCGGTAGCGCCGCCATCAATAAATTGTGTTGGCAATAGAAATCCTTTCAATCCAAAGCCGGCTGCAAAAATACCGGCTATTATCAACAGTGCATCCCGTATGCCCCTGAAGATCCCTGCTTTGAGTTCTCTGAACTCTTTGGCCATTTCATAAGGAGACAGATCTTTCTTCTTACCCTTTTTTCGCTGCACACTATTAATGACTATTTGCGACCAGAGTGGATTCATGCGGCAAAGATAAGTATGAAGTATTATGTATGAGGTACGAAGTAGGAAGTGCCTGGCTTGGGCTGCCTGAATAAATATAGTATGCTAATTTCCGGGTCTTCGTACTTCGTACCTCATACTTTGTATTTATACTTCGTACTTGTTTCTTATCTTTCATTGCTGCATTACCCTAAACCATACAGAAGTCTTGTTTAGTAAAACAATTCATACATGAGTGAACCCCATTTACAAAAAAGTATTGGACTGTGGTCCGCTATTGCAGTTGTCATTGGAAGTATTGTTGGTTCGGGTGTATTTATGAAGCCCGCTACTATGGCGCAACAGGTGGCATCACCGGTTTGGCTCACGTCGGTATGGGTTATTGCAGGCATTTTTTCATTGGCAGGTGCCCTTATCTATGCAGAGATAGGAGCTATGTTCCCTGAAACAGGCGGATTATATGTTTATTTCCGGCACATGTTTGGAAAATTTGTGGCATTTCTGTACGGATGGGCCGCGTTAGCAGTGATTAATACTGCCGCAGTGTCGGCCATTTCTTTTGTGTGTGCACAGTATGCAGATTTTTTTCTTCACCTGCCACGATTATCTTCCGCAGCGGAACACACTATACAATTGCATATACCGTTTGTTGGCAATTTATACCCGCTGGAAAATCTTGGTGTGAAATCACTCGCTATTGCATTGGTATTGGTGCTTACCTGTTTAAATTACCTCAGTACCCGCGCCGGAAGCATGTTGCAATTGGTATCAACCATATTGAAGATTGCGGTTATTGCAGCATTGGTATTGGGCATCTTTTTTTCCGGCAATGGTTCGGTTAGTAATTTTTCGACAGCGCCCCATGCAAAACACGGAACTGATTTATTAAGCGGGTTTATTGCAGCATTAACCGGGGCCTTTATGGCGTATGACGGATGGATCAATATTACATTTCTCGGTGGTGAAATCAGCAATCCGCAAAAAACAATTCCAAGGAGTCTTGGTATAGGAGTGTTTGCCTGTGTTGTTATTTATATATTGGTTACACAAGCCTATTTGTATGTGTTGCCGGTAGACAATATGGCCATATCTCCATTGGTAGCCTCAGATGCTATTGCTGTAGCATTGGGAAAAACAAGCAGTGCTGTTGTTGCGGCGCTAATTGTTATTTGCACATTTGGGGCCATCAATGGCAACATCATGTCTATAGCAAGGGTTACCTATGCAATGGGTAATGATAAAGTATTCTTTAAATGGGTGGGGAAAGATCATCGCCGGTTTAATACGCCCGGTAATGCATTGTGGTTACACGGTATATGGGCATCCATACTCATCATCAGCGGTTCATTTGATATGCTGGCCGATATGTTTACGTTTGTGGCATGGGTGGCCTATCTTACCGGCGCCGTTGGCATATTTGTATTGCGCAAAAGAATGCCTGATGCACCGCGACCGTATAAAGTATGGGGATATCCATGGGTGCCATTGTTGTTTATTGGATTTGCCGCGTTTTATGTTGTCAGCACCGTCTTTAATGATATTAATAATTATAACAACGGAACGGCGCCTGTTATCAATTCTTTACTGGGATTAATTATTACTGCATTGGGCATGCCGGTGTATTGGTACTGTAAGGAAAAGGCGAGTGACTAGGGATTGATGGCGAATGGGGTGTTCCCGCACCCCGGTCGGTATCCTCACCAACCGGAATAGTTTCGGCTGGTGGAGACACCAGCCGAGGGAGGTGAACAGTTGTGAAGACACCAGGGGGGAGAAAGGTTAAATGGTTTAAGCTCGCAGGTTCTCAAACCCTCACTTAGCATTTACCACTAGCGCTAATGAAGTATTTGCGCGGCTACCGGAACAAGTAAAGAGGTCCACACTGTATATTCTTTGCCCGAGAAATGCAAGCCATCAGCCGCTATCAGTGAATTATCAACAGCTGCTTTTCTCGATTCATCTGTTACGTTTAGATATTTTACCTGGAAGCTGGCCGCAATTTGTTTATTGGCCTCATTAAAAGAATCAATTCCGCGTGCAATGGTTGCGCGATCTGAAGAAGCTGCAAATGGCGTAACGGAATAGTCGGGAACAGAAATAACAATAACATGATCGGCTTTGTTGCCCGCCAGTTCAATAGAGCGTTGCAGCAACGTGGTGAATTCAGTTTTATAATTGCTGATGGGCTTTCCCTGGTATTGGTTGTTTACGCCAATCAATAGCGTAACAAGATCATAATTCGGAGCAAGCGGTTTGCTGTTCATGGCGTTCCATAAATCCTGGGTGGTCCAGCCGGTAGTGGCAATAATCTCCGCATCGGCCATATTAATACCAGCCGACCGTAACGATGTTACCATCTGCACAGGATAGCGTTCGCTTGCTGTAACTGATTGACCAATGGTATAAGAATCACCCAGCGCCAGATATTTTTTGACAGCTTGTGCCCCGTTAGCGGTTGCTACAACAGGCGCCGGTGTAACTGCTCTGTGTTTGGTGCAGGCAGCGATAATAAAAGCACCCAACCCAAGCAAGCCGGCCATAAAGACGTATGATAAAAAATTCCTCATTGTATGCCTGACATAGTATGTACGAAAAATGGCAGGCTTTGGTTTACCGGGAAGAAATGAATGTCGAATCCCGCCGATGGCGGGAAACAAGGAATGTCCAATATCGAAGTAAAAACCGTTCGACATTGGACATTTCCTGTTCTTCTGTTCCATTCCCCACTCGCCATTAACCATTACCATTCTTGTATTTCTACCTGACTTTTATCCGTGTTACCACGCTATTGCCGCTGAATTTTTTTGGCTAAGTTTGGCTATGAGAAAAATAAAACCCCGTCTGTTGTTGCTGTTTGTTTTTTGCTGCCTGTGTATGTGTATGAATGCGCAGGAAAAACAGGATACATTTTACCTGTTAAAACCTGATCGTGTTTTTGATGGCGAACAAATGCAGGAGGGCTGGCAGGTGTTGGTAAAGAACAATGGCATTGCCGGTGCCGGTAGTAATCTTACTCCTCCCAAAAATTGCATTGTAATCAATCTGAAAGGATGTACGCTATTGCCGGGTCTTATTGAAGGACATAGTCATTTATTTCTGCATCCATACAATGAAACGGTATGGAACGACCAGGTGTTAAAAGAATCACGTGCGGAAAGAACAGCGCGTGCAGTCAACCATGCCAAAGCTACTTTGATGGCCGGCTTTACTACGGTTCGCGACCTGGGAACAGAAGGGGCCATGTATGATGATGTGGGATTGAAACATGCTATCGAAAAAGGTATTGTCCCGGGTCCGCGCATGTTGGTTGCTACGCGTGCCATTGTAGCCACCGGCAGCTATGGGCCAAAGTTTGAATCGGCTGAAGTGGATGTTTTGCAGGGAGCAGCGGAAGTAGGTAATTCGGCTGAACTGATAAAAGAAATCCGCACACAAATAGGTAAAGGAGCAGATGTAATAAAATTGTATGCCGACTATCGCTGGGGAACCGATGGAAAAGCAGCGCCTACTTTTTTGGCTTCTGATCTTGCATTGGCGGTTGAGCAGGCAAAAACTGCGGGCCGCACGGTTGCGGTTCATTCATCTACACAGGAAGGTATGCGAAGATCTATTATGGCTGGCGTAACTACTATTGAACATGGAGATGACGGCACGCTGGAAATATTTAAACTGATGAAAGAAAAAGGTGTTGCGTTTTGTCCCACGCTGGCTGCAGGCGATGCCGTTGAACAATACCGCGGCTGGATTAAAGGCGTTACTGAAGAACCGGAACATATAAAACACAAACGTGCTTCTTTCAAAGCGGCGCTTGAATCGGGTGTTACTATTTGCATGGGTGGCGATGTGGGTGTGTATACCCATGGTGACAATGCCCGCGAAATGGAAATCATGGTAAACTATGGCATGAAAGCGCTTGATGTACTTCGATCCGCCACTTCGGTAAATGCAGATGTGTTTGGTATAAACGATAAAGTAGGAAGAATAAAAACAGGTTTGCTGGCAGATATTATTGCAGTACAGGATGATCCATCAAAAAGTATAAATGCCATCCGGAAGATAAAACTGGTAATGAAGAATGGTATTGTGTATAAGCAGTGATTGGTTGATCGGTTGATTGTAAGAAGAAACAGAAAATAGATAATAGATAATAGATAATAGGTAATAGGTAATAGGTAATAGGTAATGGGGAGAGGTATGAAAATCTCGGTGCACTTCTAAACTCCGTGGCTCCGTGGTAAAGCCGCATCGTAGAGCTGGCTTAATTATGGTGTAAGCATATTGATGATGGAAGCATGTTGCGGATACAGTTGTAATATATTCTCCTTCTCCGCCAGCTCAAAATCGGCAAAATCAAAACCCGGCGCAACGGTACATCCTGCCAATGAATAATCGCCACCTTCTTTAACTTTTGCGCCGAACCAACTGCCGGCTTTTATTACGCATTGAAAATGTTCATTGCTTTCAGGATTGCTGCCAAGCAGGTGTTTCGTTAAACGACCGCCGGTATCTATTTCATAAATAACTAATGTATTGCCATAATAAAAATGCCACACTTCATCGGCAGCAATGCGGTGAAGCGCGGAGAACTGTTCTTTCTCCAGCAAAAAATAAATAGCGGTAGATGCGTGCCTGTTGCCATGAAAAGTTGGCGGCAATATGGTTTGCGGAATGATCATATCAGCGCGATAGGTTTGGTTGTATGAACCACCTTCAATGTGTTTGATAAGTCCCAGTTTTTTTATCCAGTAATCAGCGGCCGGCAGCATGTTAATGTTCAATTTTCACTTTCAGCGAGGTCTCACCATAATACCATGCATTCAGCGAATCTTTATAGCGCGTGGTATCCTGCGCGGGACAGTTTAATACAATGTATATATTAAAGTTGAGCGAGTCCTTTGTTTCCATTTGTATTTTGCTGTCGCTATATGATTTTAAAATGCGGGCAGTTTTTATCATTTCATAACGCTTTAGCGCCCTTGTTTTTTTAGGCGACTCAAGAACAAATTTATATCCGGCCAGTGAAGCCGCAGCAGGAGTGGGGGCAGGGGCCAGTGTTGTATCTGGTGTAATATTTTTGGTAACCTGTGAATCGGGAACAACCTGTGTATTGGCGGTCTCTATAATATTGCCTTCATCTTTATTTTTGCTATATAGGTAATAGCCGCCACCACCTATTACAGCAATGGTACCAATAAAGCCAAGCGCAATCACCAGCCAGCGCATACTTGCTCCGCCACCACTGCGCTGTTCTTCTTCTTTATGGACGTGTTTCTTTTTTGAATCGTCATCAACGGGTTTTACAGGCGTTAATGGAACGGCGGTGCCTGCACTAAAATCAATAGAGCCATCTCTTTTTTTATGCAATGTACCGATGCCTTCGAGATAAAATGGTTTACCGATGTTGAGGAACTGCTGTGCCAGTGCAGTGTACGAATCAAGATCCGCCAGCGCCAGCGCTTTCATTTTACCGGTTTCTTTTTTTATAAATTCAATGAGTGTATCTTCCGGCTGACCGCTGGTCTTTGAAACAAATGAAACACCTTCAAGTGTGTTTTTTACTTTGGAACTTTCATCCGGAAGAACAGCATTATCGGCTAATGTAAATTGGCCAATGCCAGGAAGGGATAATTTTTTATACTGGTAAAGGTATTGGGCCAGCAGGTTTTCGATTTTCAAGGTAATTGGTTTTACTCCCAAAATACAAATAAATCGCTGGGTTGCAAACATTAGGGCAGGTATTACCCCCGGCGGTGTATTTTTGCACAAATGCAATTATGGTAACCGACGAAGAAAAAAGATTTGTGGCGTGGTGGCGCGAAAACAGGGACAAGGAGAAAAAGGTCCTTCGCCAATTAGCTATCGGACTGCCCATCGGGTTACTGTTTGCTGTGCCAATTATCATCAACTTTGCTTCCGGATGGTATAAACGGGCCGATATGTGGGCAAGGTCACACACCGATGATAATACAGGCGTAGTGCTCGCCGTTGCCATACTGCTCATTACCACCTTTGTGGCTATCTTTTACAAACGCCATAAATGGGACATGCACGAGCAGGAATACCTTCATATTCTCACCAAAATGGATGATGGCGCCGACGTGGCTCCCGGCCCAAATAATGAGCCTCTATAAGCAGCATTTTATTCTGTCTCAAAGTCTTGTACAAGGACTATATTCGCAAAAAATTTTATTACAGCATGAAAAGAATGAGTTTGTTACTGGCTTGTGTGATGATGGTTTTTTCCAGTATAAATTGTAAAAAAAGTTCCACCTGCTCAGACCGTACCCCCGACCAGGATGAGCCCGCTATCCTTGCTTATCTTACTGCTAATAGCATAACTGGCTACGTAAAACATAGCAGTGGCATGTATTACAAAATTGAAAGTGCCGGCACAGGCGCTAAACCTACGCTATCCTCCAAAGTGTATGTAAAATATACCGGTAAGTACACTGATAATACCATATTCGACTCGCAGACAGATGCCACCAAGACCGGTTGGGTGCTTGGCACACTTGTACAGGGCTGGCAAATTGGTATTCCAATGATCTCAAAAGGCGGCAAAATGAAATTATTTATCCCTTCATCGCTGGGGTATGGCTGCCAGTCCCAGGGACCCATTCCCGGTAATTCAGTATTGGTGTTTGATATTGAACTGGTAGATATGCTATAATGCGCCTACGGCGCGCTTTACCACTGAGCCACGGAGAAACAGCTTCACGGAGATATTTTCTTGTATCATATACCATGATGTACTACTTATATTAAAGTTGTCTTTGTATTAATAAAAAGCGCAAGGAAAACTCTGTATACTTCTAAACTCAGTGCCTTCGTGGTAAAGCCCGCATCGAAGATGCATCTATCTCCAATCCCATAAGACTACTTCCCATTCATCTATCTCATCGCGGTAAACATTAATGGTCTGAAAACCCACACGCTGATGTGCCCGCAAAGAGCGGCCGTTGCTCACGGAAATCTCTGTAACCATAAAATCATACGCACTACTATAAAGTTTTCGATGATGCTGGTATAACAGGTCGAACAAACCTTGTCCGCGGTAATCTTTATCGATGCATATCTGACCCATTACATAAAACCTGTAATCATTCAACGGTTTATTGCGCCATGTTAAGCGTTCAAAGTTTATATACATCGGTTCCAGCAAAGGAACCAGGTTCCTGCAATCATTAACCATTACCAGTGCGTATGCAACCACTTTCTCATTGTCTTTAATAATAACCGACGGAGCCATATCATTCATCTGCTGTAATGTCTCCAATGTATGATGCATGGTTACAAAACCCTGTTGCTGTTTTTCTGCAGCATCAACAGATTCCCGCAGATTTTTTCCCTGTAACGCTAATATTTGTTCCAGCTCTCCGGTGGTGGTGGCAATTGTTGCGGTTAACATGCTACGATGTTAGTTGACTGGTTGACCAGTAAATCTCTGCGTATTGTTCAGTTTTATTTATACTCTCCAAACACTTCTCTCAACGTATCTGCTATTTCTCCTAATGTGCACCTGTTTTCTACAGCTTCAACAACAGTAGGCATAATGTTTTCACCGCTGCTGGCCTTGTCGTTTAAATCCTGCAGAATGCGATCGCATTTGCCGGGTTCGCGGCGACTGCGTAGTCCGCGCAACTTCTCTGTTTGTAACGCGCGTATGCTATCGTCAATTTTAAAAATAGGAGTGGTATTGTTTTCTTGCGATTGAAATTTGTTTACACCAACAATGATCTTTTCGCCAGTCTCTACCTGCCGCTGGTATTCATAAGCGCTGCGTGCAATCTCGTCTTGTATGAAACCTGCTTCTATGGCGCTTACGCTTCCACCCATCGCATCAATCTTTGTCACTAGTTGCCATGCCAGTTCCTCCACTTCATTGGTAAGTGATTCCACAAAATAAGAACCGGCCAGCGGGTCAACTGTATCCGGTGCGCCGCTTTCAAAACCTACCAGTTGCTGTGTGCGCAATGCAATGCGTGCAGCTTCTTCGGTGGGCAGGCTTAATGCTTCATCATATCCATTTGTATGCAGCGATTGTGTGCCGCCCAATACAGCGGCCAGTGTTTGTATGGTGACCCTGGAAATATTATTCAGCGGTTGCTGTGCAGTAAGTGTACTGCCACCTGTTTGTGTATGAAAGCGCAGCATCATGGCCTTCGGATCGGTGGCGCCAAGTTCCTTCATCATCTTTGCCCACATGCGCCGCGCCGCTCTGAACTTTGCTACTTCCTCAAACAGGTTATTATGTGCATTAAAGAAGAATGACAACCTTTTGCCAAACACATTTATATCAAGTCCTTTTTCCAATGCTGCTTTTACATACGCTTTGCCATTGCTGAGTGTGAAGGCAATTTCCTGCACAGCAGTGCTGCCTGCTTCGCGGATGTGATAGCCCGAGATGGAAATGGTGTTCCACTTAGGCACTTCTTTGCCGCACCATTCAAAAATATCTGTAATGATGCGCATAGAGGGTTTCGGTGGATAGATATAGGTTCCTCTTGCGGCGTATTCTTTTAATATATCGTTTTGAATGGTACCGGTAATCTTTTTAAGATCGGCGCCCTGTTGTTTTGCCAGCGCCACATAGAGTGCCAGTAAAATAAACCCGGTGGCATTAATGGTCATGGATGTACTTACCTCTTCCAGCTTTATACCGTTGAACAGCGTTTGCATATCTTCAATGCTGTCTATTGCAACACCTACTTTTCCTACTTCACCTTCGGCAAGGGCATGATCGCTGTCGTAACCAATTTGCGTAGGCAGATCAAATGCTACACTAAGTCCCATTACTCCCTGCGACAATAAATAGTGATAACGTTTATTGCTTTCTTCAGCGGTGGAGAAACCGGCATACTGGCGCATCGTCCATAATTTGCCACGGTACATATCCGGCTGTATGCCCCTGGTGAAAGGAAACGTCCCGGGTTGTTCAATCGCAGGAGCATTTGCACCAGTATAGACTTCTTTTATTTCTATTCCCGAATCAGTGACAATTTTTTTTCCAGGCATAAGGTTCGTTTAGTTGAAACTGCATGTTATTTCATGATCTTTTTTGCTTCATGACTCAATGCATCCTGTACAAGCGTATGCATAGAGCCGTTTTGCTGGTGCACCACAAAATCAAGCAGTTTCCGGTTAAGTTCAAGACCGCTGCTTTCCGCGGGCAGTATAGAAGCCATCTGGTTGATGAGATGAATGTTTTGTTCTTTCAGGTTGCGGATGGCTTCCCACGCTTCTGCGCTTACGTAAATCTGCTGCGATAAATTATGCTCAAATTCCTGCTTAATGGTCTGTGTAAGCACCAGCTGCATATCGGTTTTACTGGCGCCAGGCTGGTTAACGCGGGATACGAGGTTGGGAATGGCAATACGCTCGGCCAGTATCACCAGTCGCTCATACGCCTGCAGTTGGTATGACTGGGATGGTTTGGTAACAACAGCCTTTTGCTCTTCGCTAATGCTTTTTTTGTCTTTGCGGTAGAAGTAATAATAAAGGCCAAAAATGGCGAGTATGCCAACGATAGCCAGAATAACCATGGTAGAGGTTTCCATATAAGTAGTTTACTATCTACAAATTTAATGGCTGGCACGTAACACAAGCCATTTATCTTTTGAGATGAGTTAAATGGGTTAAATGGGTCAGATGTCAAATCAACCGGAGGGGTCAAATTATTTACAGGTGTGCGTTAAGCGCGGGTTAACGGCGGCCCTTCGTGCAAACGGCCCATTATTTTGGTCTACCTTTTATTTTGCAATCATTTCTTACTTAAAAAAAGTTATATGAAAAAAGCTCTTTTTGCGTCTTTATTATTCCTTGCATTGGGCGGAATGGCCGTTGCTCAAAGCAACGTATCAGCTTTGGCTGCTGTTAAAAAAGAACATAAGATGCATGGTAAAAAGCATCATAAACACCATCGCGGACATAAGCATGGGGTGAGAAAAAAATAAGCCCGTATAATAGCCCGTACTTTAATATAAGGTGGGTCACTTTTAAAAGGTGGCCCAGCTTTATTTTATCACAAAGTAAAAAGGAAGATGTGTTGTTGCTCCGGTGTGGTAAGTATTATGTTGGATGCACTACCACGTTCCTTAAAATTTTCAAGACCGGCTTCTTTGAGCCGGTTGATCTTATCTTTCATGTCCGACGCAAAAAAAGTGATAGCAGGAAAATTAAAATCGGTTGTTTGATGCAGTCCAACTACGGCCAGTCCATCAGATATAATGGCCCAGTTATAAGGGGTCGTAAATGTTGACAACGTAACAAAGCCAAGTTGTTTCCAAAACGCAATAGATTCATCCAGGTTCTTTACAGGGTGCGCCAGTTCGCCAAACATACCACATACTTTATTGACGTATGCTGCGGGATTTTTATAATCCTGCGGCTGCATTCCCAGCATGGTTGGGCCAGGTGGTTGTTTAAATCCGTCTGTAATTCCAACCAGGCTTATGGTTAACCCATCCGGACTTTGAAATACATATCGTTTTACCATTTCGCCGGCAGATGGCTTACGTGTAAATACAATTCCTTTCTTTTCGAGATCGTTTACTACCGGCTGCGGGTCACTTACGTAATAAGTAAGCGCAAGGTATGGTGTATCGTCCTTGCGCAGCATAATCAGTAACGCGCCATCACTTACCTGAATCCAGGGAAACGGAAAATCGAACCGCATTACTTCTGCGAATCCCAGTTGCTGATAGTATTGCAACGACTTTTCAAGGTCTGGCGAAGCAATGGTAATAGCGGTAATATTGCCAAGTGCCGGTGATGGTAGATTGAACATAGGTGTGTTTTATGGTGAATAGTGAATGGTGAATAGTAAATAGGGAATAGAGAATAGGGAAGATATTGCCCATTTTCTATTATCTATTCCATTATCGGAACGACTTTTTTCAAACCAGCTTTTTTATAGCTGCAATATAGGGTGGGGACCGGGTGCGTGTATTATACTAAAGTACCATTTTACTTAAAAATGCTGAATTCATATGAAAGTACTACCCTGGTTGATAGTTTGTAGGTCATAGCTCGTGGTTCGAAACAACCGGGCGGTGAGGCAGTAAATAATTTAAAAGCCGTTACCGTCTTACCTTCTTCCCGGCTATGGACATCGCCTAATAAAAAAGCCTGTACACATTGCACAGGCTTTTAAATATAAAAACATGTTTCTTATTTGGAAGTGGTAGCAACCGGTTTGGTTGCGCCGGGCGCTTTCTTCTGTTCGTGCGGTAGCAAATCTGCTTCGCCCAATGGTTTGTTTTTTGCAAAGTCAACCAGGATGGGTGCAGCCACAAAGATAGATGAGTATGTACCGGTAATAACACCAATCAACATAGCAAAAGCAAAGCCTTTGGTTACTTCACTACCCACCAGGAAGAGGATGAGAATAGTGAGGAACACAGTTAATGATGTCATGACAGTACGGCTCAGGGTATCATTGATGGATTTATTGATAACCTCCGATTTGCTGGCGCCTTTCATTAACCTGGTGTTTTCACGCACCCGGTCAAATACAATTACCGTATCGTTCATCGAGAAACCGACCACCGTCAATACGGCTGCAATAAAGTGCTGATCGATTTCCAGCGGGAACGGTACAATGTTCTTAAAGTAAGAGAACACTGCAAGCGTCACCAATACGTCGTGCAATAAGGCAATGATGGTTCCTACAGAATACCTCCAGTCGCGGAAACGAACGAAAATATAAATAGTGATGATCAGCAGTGAAAAGAACACCGCTTTCAACGCACCTTTTTTCAGGTCATCAGAAATTGTTGGATCCACTTTTTTAGAACCTTCCACATATTTGTTAGTCGTTACAAACTCTAACTGCGAAGCACTGGCGGGCAGGTGACGTTTCAATCCCTCGAATAATTTGCCACGTACCGCGCTATCGGCAGCAGTACCTGGTTCATTAATTTTATAATCAGTGGTGATATCGAGCACATTATTGCTGCCATAAGTTTTGATAACCGGTGTCTCACCAAATATTTTGGTTAAGTCATCCCTGATATCAACATCCTTGATGGGCTTCTGGAAATTTACAATAAAGCTGCGTCCACCTTTAAATTCAACACCTTCTTTAAAACCGTTGAAATAAGAGCCAATACCAAGTAAAAGGATAACAGCTGAAATAGCATAAGCTACTTTGCGGTATTCAATGAACTTGTATGCTGCATGTTTAAAGATGCGGCGGCTCAATGCAGTGAAATAATTGAAGTGACGGTTTTTCTTTGTCCAGAAATCAGTTACGAGGCGTGATACCAGGATTCCGCAGAACAATGATAACAGGATACCAAGTATCTGTGTGGTAGCAAAACCTTTTACGGGACCAAGACCGAAGTATAATAATATAATGGCAGTTAGCAATGTTGTTACGTGCGCATCCAGTACTGGTGGCAATGAACGCCTATACCCATCGTGCACGGCCTGCGGATAACTTTTGCCGCGCGTGAGTTCTTCTTTGATACGTTCAAATATAATTACATTGGTATCCACGGCCATACCAATGGTAAGTACCAAACCTGCTATACCCGGTGCAGTAAGCGTTGCATTTAATGCGCTTAACACACCCACTGTAAAGAATAAGTTTAATATCAATGCAATGTTGGCCACCCATCCTGCGGTGTTATAATAAACCAGCATCAGGATGAAAATCACTATGAACGAGATCAAAAACGCCATTCCTCCTCCGTGTACAGCTTCGGCACCGAGTGTTGGCCCTACTACCTGCTCCTGTACAATTTTGGCCGGAGCTTTTAATTTACCCGACTTCAGAATGGCGGCGAGATCCTGTGCTTCCTGGATAGCAAGATTGGAGTTCTTGCTGCTACCCATGGTAATCCTCGACTGACCACCTGTGATTTGTCCCTCAACATAAGGAGCAGAATAAACAATATCATCCAGCACAATAGCAATGGGTTTGTTTACATTCTCACCGGTCATCTTCGCCCATTCTTTATCGCCCTGTTTGTTCATTGACATGGTTACCACTACCTGGCTATTGGTAGGATCAAAGTTTTGCTCTGCATCTATGATCACATCACCTTCAATCTTTGCTTTCTCTGAACCTGGAATGGCTTTAATAGCATATAAACGGAGATAGTTAAGCAGTTTACCATCATCATCCCTGTCTTGTTTGCCCCAAAGGAACTTAACGTTGGCTGGCAAACTTGCTCTTACTGCAGGGTTTGACAAATAGCTGTTAACTGTTGGCGTATCGCTGATGGGAATAATACCTACATAATCAGGGAGACGATCGTTGGGATTCTTCATTTGCTGCGCCACGTTAATAGAAGCAGCAAATATGCCAATGAACCTTCCTTTGTTGCTGGCTGCGGCAATATCTTTTGACTTCTTGCCGCCGGCTGTATCAGGTGTGTTTAATAACGATTTAAGAGAACTGTCTTTTTTAGCAACAACTTGTGTTGTATCTATAACATTGGCGCCTGTGCTATCTTTTTTGGTGGTGCCATCAAGGTAGGCTTCCAGTATTTTATCTGCGTTTTGAACAGAAGGGAAAATTTCTCCAATATTGTATACTTCCCAGAACTGAAGATTGGCTGTACTCTGCAGGAACTTTCTTACACGATCAGGGTCGTTGGCACCCGCAAGTTCTACGGTAATGATGCCCTTGTTCTTATCGAGATTGATGTTGGGTTGTGATACGCCAAACTGATCGATACGCGTTTGCAGCGTTTTGAATGTTTGTTGCATGGCCGCATCTGCCTGTTCATGTATATAATTTATAACGGCATTATCGGATGCATCTATCTTTAATTTGTTGCGTACGTTGTTACTGAAAAGCGGGGCAAGTCTCTGACCGGGATTTACTTTTTGAAATGCTTCTGCAAACAGATCGATATAGTTAGCATCGCTTTTTGCTTTGTTCCTGTTAGCCTCATCAAGCGCTTTCTTTAAAGCAGGGTCGTTGGGGTTGTTTGATAAACCGTCTTTGATTAAACCAGTCAGTTCAACGTTGAGTGTAACGTTGATACCGCCTTGCAAATCGAGTCCAAGCAACAGTTCGTTTTCTTTTGCTTTCTGATAGCTTTGTCCCCACCATGTAATGCTTTTGTCTTTTGTACTGTCAAGCAATCGTTTCATACGGGCCCTTTGCAATTGGTCGAGCGTGTCCGAGTAAAGGGCTTGCAGTTCCTGGTTGCCGGGGTACTTTGTAGCTGAAGCGGGGTAGTTGGCCTTCACCCATTGCTTTGCCTTGTCTGACATTTCACTTTCATGCTTATTCACAAACCACGTGAACGAAAGCTGGTAGGCAGAAATCCCTATCAGGAGAACAGCAAAAATGGCCACCAAAATTCTCATTGAATTTCCAGTTTGGTTTACAAAATTTTAAAGAGGTGCAAAGATAGGGTTTTGAAACTGAATGGGGAAAGGGAATATATGCCATCATTTTGAGGGAAATGTTCAATTTTCAATGCTCAATTTTCAATGACCAATCGGGGGGTACGAAGCAGAAAAAATGGAGCGTTGAGAATTGAAAATTGCTCATCGAGCATTTTCCCGGCTAGAGCAGGCGCCTTCTCAACCATCCCGGCATCCATAATAACAGTTTTGCTACCAGCCACCAGCGGCGGGTAATGTACACGCGGAAACGCCGCCGGGCAATGGCCGAATATATTTGCCGGGCGGCTTTTTCGGGTGGCGCTTCCCAAAAACGGCCCTTCCCTTTGGCCATTTTCGTTTTCACAAATCCCGGCTGGATGTCGGTGATAACTACGCGTGGCCCCGCACGTGCAAGTTTTTTTGCTTTTATGTGGAGTCCTTCAAGATAAGTACTCATAAACGCCTTGCTGGCGCTGTAAGCCGGTGCAAAAGGGTTGCCGCCGATGGAAGCAATGGAAGAAGTGCCAACGACCTGTCCATGCCCCTGCTTCACCATGTAATTAAAAGCATAGCTTGTCATTTCTATGAACCCGTTTACATTGGTGGCCACCGTGGCCTTTTCAATCTGCCAGTCGGGGGTATCACTTACTTCACCATAACCGGAATTGTAAATAAATAGGTCGAGCCCGCCGAGTTGGTCAATCAACTGTTGAAGATGGAATATATTTTCATTGCCCATCACATCAAAACAGGCAGTCAGGATTTGTTGCGGATATAGTTGGCGCAGGTTATCCAGTAAATGACTTCTCCTTCCCGTTGCACCAACAGTGTGCCCTGCAGCGGCGTATAACTTTGCCAGTTCCCATCCGATACCGGATGTAGCTCCAATGATGATTACGATCACGGATTGAAGGATTTTATCGATTTCTTATTATCCCGATAAACACGGCCCGGCGTCTCGTCTGACCGGCTTCTTTTGCATAAACAACTACACAATATCGCAACAAGATTTTTATTGCCGAAGAGAATGTTAGGTGAAGATGGTTAGTAACTGTGGTCAGACGAGGACGTCAGACCATTCAGTAATCCCCTAAATCTACTTAATCCATAAATCCTTGATCACTTCGTATGCAAATTTTATAATGATACAGCATACTGCTAACAGGAAAAAGATGCGTATGAATGCATTGCCTTTTTGAATAGCGAGTCGTGAACCAAGCAAACCGCCAATGCCATTGCAAACCGCCATAGGAATAGCAATACTGTATATGATTTTTCCGCTTGCTGCAAAAAATACAAACGAACCCATATTGGTGGCGAGGTTCACAAACTTTGCGTTGGCGCTTGCCCTCAGGAAATCAAAACCCAGCCACGTGATAAACGCCATCACCATAAAACTGCCTGCGCCGGGGCCAATAAACCCATCGTAAAAACCAATGACAAGACTAATGAGAATGGAGAATAATAATTGCTGCCCGTGATGATGCCCCTTATCCGTATGCGTGCCAAATTGTTTGTTCTTAAAAGTATAAATGGCCACTCCAATCAACACAACCAGCAGTAACGGCTTCATAAAATCATTTCTTACCAATGTAAGCAGTTTGGAACCTGCAAATGCGGCAGCAAATCCAACAGCGCCCATGATGCCAAGGTGTTTGTAATTGAGCGGCACTTTGCGCGCGTATTGTGCCGCTGCAATGCCTGTACCCGTAAATGCAGGAATTTTTAATGTGCCTATTACGGTTGCAACGGGATATTGATGAAGCAGCAACAATGCAGCCGGCGTTTGTATTAATCCGCCCCCACCGGCCATAGCATCAATAAAACCTGCAGCCAACGCCGCTAAACAGAGCAGTTCATAGTTCATAGTTCATAGTTTCGCGGCAACAAACGTAATTGTTATGCTCATAGCTTTTTCTTAACATTGGCAATAAGTAAACCGGCTATTACCAGCGAGCCACTTACGATGTGTATGAGTTCAATATGTTCTTTCAATATTACCACCGCTTCCAGCGCGCTGAAGATAGGAATTAAGTTTCCAAACAAGGCTGTTCTTGCTGCACCCAGTCGTTTAATGGCAGCGTTCCAGCAGAGATATGAAATAACAGAAGCACCTATTCCAAGGTAAACAATGGCCCAGAGGATATGGGGTTCATAGTTCCATGGTGCAAGATGGGGATTGGTTGCTGTTACCAGCTGGTAATCGGTAAATGCTGTATTGGTGATGTGTATCGTTTCCCATATAAATACAGGTAGGAGTAATATTGTTCCCATGGCAAAAATGATAAACAAAAAAACAAGCGGCGAGATGGATGAAGGCTTTTTCCGCGCCAGGATGTTGTAAATAGCAAACATTAACGCTGCCACTAATACCCACCAGTTGCCCGAAGAAGCCGCCATGCCTTTATAGGTTGCCAGTGTGCCGCGCGAAACCAGGATAGCAACACCACTAATGCAAAGCAATAAACTAAAGAATGTGCGCCACGTAAATTTTTCTTTTAGAAAAATGGCGGCGAGTACAGCCGACATAACAGGAGACGAGGTGGTTGCAATCAGCACCAGGTTAATAGCAGGTAAAAAACGACCGGCGATATAAATAAATGTATTGAAGCAGGCAATGCCGGTAAGCGAAACCCAAAATAGGTAACGGTAAGATGAAACAATGGATTGCCTTTCCGCTTTCAATTTTGAAAACGCCAAAGGCGCCATGATAAACGTGGCAATGAGCCAGCGATAAAAAGCAAGACTAACTGGTGGTATCTTATAGGCAATGCCACTGGCTACAATAAAATTGCCCGACCATACCAGCGTAGCGGCAATGGCCAGGGCGATACCTGTATACAACTGGTTTTTGCCAGCAGATATATTCATTGGTTTATTTAAGGCGCTAACGGAATCATCACAGGTACCGTCGCACATGTTTCAAAAAAAAACGGCCGGATTTTTTTGAAACGATTTAGTTTTCATAGAGCGATCAACAAAGGGTACTGTATAAAAACAGGCGATGTTTATAGCTCAGGGGTCATTGTATTAAATGTAGCCAGCATGCTCACGATTCTTGATGCTATCATTTTATCGGCAATGGCAAAAGTTTCGGTAAACAGTAACCTGCTCAATGTTTCTAATCTCTCATAACATTGGCCAGACATTTTGTTGCTAAGATAAAGGCTGTCCTCATCCTTTATCAATGTTGCAAAATCGCTTGAAAAAATGACATCTAACTGGCTTTCTTCAATAAATATTTCAAGTCGTTTGCCGATTGTTTTAGGAGCGTAGGTAACGGTTAATTCCTTATTGGCCGGCAACACTATCACTTCAATTTCACGCGGCGAATAATCTGTTTCCAGGCGATCCTGTGTCTTTACCTGTAAAAAAGCGGCGTTTTCGAGCTGGTTCACTATTATCAGGTATCCCTGTGAAGCGCCGGGTTGGTAATTGACAGCAAACTCTTTTTCCGCCATGAACTCCGTTATACTATAACTGGAAGCAGGTGAAAGCACACCGCTCATGATGCGTCCCTTGCTGGCTGGTTTGTCCCATTTCATGCCGTTGAGCCGCTGTTCTTTGCTCAAACTTGTATGAAAAAAATGATTACTGCAAATGGTATAGGATATTTCCTGCATGATCAATAGCACTTTTAATTAGCGGCAAAAATACCTATACCCTATTCAAAGGAATAGCCACATGAGGCAGGTTTGTTGTCCCAGAAGACATTTCAGTGATAAGTGATCAGTAGATCAGTGATCGGTAAGAGGCCGCGAAAAGCGATCACTTATCTACTGATCACTCGTCACTTATCACTTGATCTGCCCTGGCAATACGCCAAATTCTTTCTTAAATGCACGGGAGAAGTTGCTGAGGTTGGAAAAGCCGATGCTGTAGGCGGCATCTTTTACGGAGCTGTTTCGCTGCGTAATCATTTCCTTTGCTTTTAGCAGGCGATGGCGGTTATAATATTCATATAGTTTCATGCCATACACTTCCTTGAATTTTGTCTTTAATTTGGTAGAACTCATCATGGCATGACGGGAGAGCGCTTCTATAGAAGGAAATTTTTCAAGATCAGCCTGTGTAAGAATTTTTTCAACAGTTTGTATGCCTTCTATATCTTCTTTTTTGATATAATTCTTTTTTTCACCTTTTACTTCTTTGGCCAGCAGGTTATGCAGGAACTTTTCCGTAAGCATCAACACCCTGTTTTGCAGGATCAACCTGCCAAAATCATCTTTGAGGTTGGTATTGAAAATATCGTCAAGAATAGATTTTAATTCAAAGTTGATGGTCTCGCGGTTCACATTTTTTATTCCCTGGTCGGTATATACAGATAAGAATAATTGCATGTCATTCTTCACAAATTTCCTAACCATAGCGGGACTAAAATAAATACCCACCCTTTTCAGCACGGATCCTTTTGAATAATGGAGATCAAGCTCCATGTTGGTGGAAGACAGGAAAGCATTGCTGCGCGATTTGGTGGTTTCTTTTAGTTCCTGGTGGCCCGACCGGATGCGGAAAAAATCGCTGACGATTACCTGGTTAAAGAATAACAGGATGCCATAATCGGTAGTAGGTTTTCTTATTAATACCAGGTCCTCATTGAGTGTAAAGTCCATTACCACAAAAGACATGTCGCGGGAAGGGGACTGGGCAATAATGCGACCCTGCCCTAAAGAATCAGGTAAAATCAAATCATTGCCCTGCATCGGCGTTTGAAGGACAGATGCAAATTTTTTCAGCCAGCTAACGAAATCCTCCTGTATAAAACTAAAGCTTGTCATCCGGATAGCGTTTTGCTATCCGAATTTAATAAAAAATACAATTGAAAAAACACCTGTAAACGTTAGAAAGGCTGATGTGGAGATTAATTTATTTTTAATCCAAACCTGTTTGAAATTCGTACATTATGCCTATTGCACAATAATAACCTGTTTTTTCATAATGTTCCCACCACTACTGCATAACAATATATAGGCACCTTTGGAAAGATAATTGCCGGGTCGTAAAGTAACGGTTTGTCCTGCATTTATAAGAGATATAGTTTTTAATGCCTGTAGTTTTTTACCCGACATATCATACATATCAACATTCATGTTTTTCACAGCACCGTGTACTTTCAATAAAAACGCCTGTCCATTTGCCAATACAGCAGGATAAATGTCTATTGCAGCAGTTGCCTGAAATGCAATGCGGATAACAGGGGAATAAGTGTAGGAAAGATCTTTGTCAACCATTTTCAGCCTGTAATAATTCATGCCGTCGGCCGGCGATTCATCCGTAAAGCGGTAAGTCTTATCCGCGCGATCATTAGCCGTAACACTGACCTGTTGCAAAACAGTGAAATCACTGCCGTTGACGCTTCTTTCAACAACATAATAAGCAGTATTTGTCTCCAGCGCAGTGATCCAGTTTAATGCAATCGCGTTATTGTTTTTCTTGCCTTCAAATGTCTTTAGGCTCACAGGCAGTAGCGTAACACTCGTTGCAATACTTATCCTGTTTTGTCCACCATTTTCATAAAATTCCAACACAAGACTATAAGTGCCGTTCAATATTGTATTATAAGTGCTGGTGTTATATGACTGATCGCCCCAATGATCAACGGCCCACGTGGCCCCGCCGTCAAAACTGAGCCGGTATCCATCATCACCGCCAACCGTAAATGAATAATTGCCATTGGAGAAATTCTTTTGCAGGCGATAGCGTGCGCTGAATGTTTCCGTTTGTACACCGCAGGCGCTGGTATTGTAGGTAACATTATCGCCGCCAAAACGCTCATCAAAATCTAACGTTGCTGCCGAACCTTCTGTTACCATTCCTTTATACGCGCTAAAATTCATTCCATCGTATATGTATCCTTTCCAGGTATTACCCGTTCCATAAACAGATTGATCCTCGGTACCAATACATGTTGGCTGCACGTTGAAAGATACCTGGTTGCCACCTCCATTTTCGTAGAATTCAAGCACCATCTGATAAGTGCCGTTCAATGCAAGACTATACGTAGCGGTATTGTATCCCTGATCCCACCATTGTGAAATGATCCATGTGGCGCCGCCATCAATACTTAACCTGAAACCATCATCACCACCAACTGTGAACTCATAATTTCCGGACGCAAATGTCTTTTGCAATTTATAGCGCACGCTGAATGTTTCTGTGTAGACAGGGCAACCGCTGGTAGGATAGTTTACATTGTCGCCGCCAAAACTCTCATTAAAGTTTGGGTTACCGGCCGTGCCTTCATTTACAAAACCATTATAAGCAGTGAAGTTGCTGTTGTCATATACATAGCCAATCCAGGTATCGTTGGTGCCGTAAGTTGTCTCGTCACCGGTTGGCGTACATGGCCCTTGTGAATGAACATTGGGTAACAGCAAAAAGAGATGGGCTATAAAAATCAATACGATTTTCATAGTACGGTTGGTTTTTAAGGGGTATGAGAATTCGTTTAGTTTTTCATAGGGGGTTACACTTATTCTAAACGGAAGCCGGGGGCTTTTATTGTGGCTTGTTGATCAGTTGATTCGTTACGAGGTTTCGACAAGCTCAGCCTGACAGTTTGAAGTTTGCGGTAGGTGATTGACTACGAAACAAAGAACTATGAACTTTTCTTTTACTTCAGCAGTCCCTTAATCTCACTTAGTTTCAGCAATGCTTCCACAGGTGTGAGGCGATTGATGTCTATATTGTCCAGTAACTGCCGTATCTCATCAAATGTTTGTGAGTGTGCATCGAAGATCGAAAGCTGCAGTTTGGGGCCGCTTATTTTTTTGAGTTGTTGCGTGGTATGGCTGGTAGTGGAACCATTCTCATCATCCACATGTTTTTCTTCCAGTTGCTTTAATATTTCATTGGCGCGCTGTAACAATGATGCCGGCATACCGGCCATTTTTGCTACGTGTATACCAAAACTGTGTGTACTGCCGCCGGGCGCCAGTTTGCGCAGGAAAATTACTTTGTTGCCTACTTCCTTATTGGTGATGTGATAGTTTTTTACACGCGGTAATTTGTTTTCCAGTTCATTCAGCTCATGATAGTGCGTGGCAAATAATGTTTTTGGCTGGTGTGGTGAATTATGTAAATATTCTGCAATGCTCCATGCAATGGAGATGCCATCGTAAGTAGAAGTACCACGGCCAATCTCATCCAGCAATACCAGGCTGCCGGTAGTAATGTTATTGATGATGCTGGCGGTTTCATTCATCTCCACCATAAAAGTAGATTCACCACCGCTTAAATTATCTGAAGCGCCAACGCGTGTAAATATTTTATCAGTTAAAGGAATGGATGCACTGTCTGCCGGCACAAAACTTCCCATGTGTGCCATTAAGGTAATGAGCGCTGTTTGTCGCAACAAGGCACTTTTACCACTCATGTTGGGACCGGTAAGAATAATGATTTGCTGCGCTTCCGGGTCAAGTACAATATCATTGGAGATATAAGATTCACCAGGCGCCAGGTTTCTTTCTATTACCGGGTGGCGACTTTCTTTTACGTTGAATGCTGTACCGTTGTGTAATTCTGGTTTGCGATAATTATAATGCAGTGCGTTGTTTGCAAAACAGGTGAGGCAATCAAGTATGGCGAGTGTATGACCATTGATTTGCATAGGAGCAAGGTATTCCTGCAGTGAAAGCAACAGCTTGTCATACAACTCCAGTTCAATAGCCATTATCTTTTCTTCTGCGCCTGTTATCTGTTCTTCGTATTCTTTCAACTCCGGCGTAATATATCGTTCTGCATTGGCCAGCGTTTGCTTGCGCATCCATGCAGTGGGCACTTTATTTTTATGTGAATTGGTTACTTCAAGATAATAACCAAACACATTATTGAAGGCGATTTTTAACGATGAAATACCGGTGGCTTCTGCTTCCTTTTGCTGCAGTGCCGCCAGGTATTCTTTACCACCACTGGCAATCTTCCGCAATTTGTCGAGCTCTGCATGCACGCCTTCTTTTATCACACCTCCTTTGGCGGCGGCAACGGGCGGGTTCTCCGACAGTTCACCCAATATTTTTTCTATAATAGGATAGCAGGGATCAAGTGTTGCTGCCAATTGCTGTAAATAAGGATTGGTTGTGTTGCTGCACGATTGGCGGATATTATCTACATGTTGTAGTCCGCGTGCCACCTGCATTAATTCGCGCGGGTTGATTTTTTTCAGTGGTACTTTACTCACCAGCCTTTCAATATCGCCGCATTGTTTTATGTGAAGCGTTACATGATTGCGCAGTTCCACTTCTTTTATAAAGTGCTCCACAAGGTTCAGCCGGTCGTTGATCTTCTGCATGTCCTTTAACGGCAGCAGTAACCATCTTTTTAATAATCGTGCGCCCATGGGCGATACGGTATTATCAAGCACCCTGTGCAATGAAGTATTTTCGGCCGTATTGCTAACCAGTTCAAGGTTGCGTATGGTAAAACGATCCATCCATAAGTAATCTTCGCGATCGATGCACTGGATAGATGTAATATGTTGCAGGTTGGGATGACCCGTATCTTTTAAATAATGCAATACTGCACCGGCAGCTACAATACCTTCGTGCAGCGTTTCAATGCCAAATCCTTTTAATGAATGTGTCTGAAAATGTTTTAACAGGCTCTCAGTAGCATAAGCTTCATCAAATATCCAGCTCTCTAACGTGTATGTATAGAATTTGGCACCAAATGTCTCCTTGAAATGTTTCTGATAACTCCGTTGAAAGATTATTTCCGCCGGTTTTAATGTCTGTAATAGTTTATCTAAATACTCCTGGTTACCGGAAGCGATAAAAAACTCACCCGTAGAAATATCAAGGAAAGCTATGCCAATGGTGTCTTCTGTAAAATGAATGCCGGCCAGGAAGTTGTTGCTGTTATGCTCCAGCAGTTTGTCGTTGGTGGCTACACCCGGCGTCACCAATTCCGTTACACCGCGTTTGACAATACCTTTTGCCAGTTTGGGATCTTCCAACTGATCGCAAATGGCAACACGATAGCCTGCCTTTACCAGTTTATGCAGGTAAGTATCCATGGCATGATGCGGAAACCCTGCCAGTTCAGAAGCACCGCTGGCCGCTCCATTGTTGCGTTTGGTAAGTGTAATACCCAACACACGTGCAGCAATGATGGCATCTTCGCCAAAGGTCTCATAGAAGTCGCCCACGCGAAACAACAATATGGCATCAGGATACTTTTGCTTGATAGCCTTATGCTGTTGCATCAATGGTGTATCGGTGCCGGTTTTTGCCATGGGTCGCAAATATCGGGAAAGTCCGGAAGTCCGAAAGTCGGAAAGACCGGAAGTAGGGAAGATGTTTAAAACTTTGTAAGAAGTCGGTAAGTCTGAAGGTCCGAGGTCCGAAAGCCCTAAGTCGGCAAGAATGGAAGACGGAAATTAGCAAGGGGCTTAAAACTTTGATTCTTTCTTCCGGACTTACCGACCTGCTGACTGTGACTATATTTTAAAGACTACCGACTATTTTCCCGGACTTCCCGGCTTCCGGTCTTCCCGACTTTTCAAACTATCTTTGCCGGATGCGCAAGCTCAGTATGGATGAACTGAACCGCAAATCGGTACAGGAATTTAAGGAATCGGACAAAACACCCGTTATTGTTGTACTGGAAAATATCCGCAGTGCATATAATGTAGGCAGCGCATTTCGCACGGCAGATGCATTTTTGCTGGAAAGCATTTATACAACCGGGTATACAGCGCACCCGCCCCATAAACAAATTTCAAAAACAGCGCTTGGCGCCGATGAATCTGTTCACACCCGTCATTTTGCAGATGCAGCCGCTGCTATTGATGAATTAAAAAGGAACGGTTACAAAGTGCTGGCGGTTGAACAGGCAGAGAACAGTTACCCGTTGCACCGCTTTAATACCGGCGACAATGAAAAAATAGCCATCGTATTCGGCAACGAAGTATCCGGAGTAGAGCAGTCAACCATTTTGCTGTGCGATGGTTGTATAGAGATACCGCAACTGGGCATGAAACATTCGCTGAATATTTCTGTGGCGGTGGGGATAGTGCTGTGGGAACTGGTTAGGAAGTTCATGAAAATTGAACATTGATCATTGAGAGTTGAGCATTGATCATTCGCGTCGTTTATTTGCGGCAAATGTTCAATTTTCGATATCAATTGTAAAAACATTAATTTTTAAATTTATAGCGTGTCGACAGTAAAGAATTATCTAAGTCTCATCAAATTCTCTCACACCATCTTTGCAATGCCATTTGCATTGATTGGGTTTTGCCTTGGTGTTTTTAGTTTGCCTTCTTCGGTAATACCGGGCTGGCACACGAGAATACTGGCGCCTGTTGCGACTGGCAGAATGGTGGTGCTTTTTATATTGGTTATTCTTTGTATGGTATTTGCCCGTAGCGCGGCTATGGCATTTAACCGCTATCTCGATAGAAGCTTTGATGCGTTAAATCCCAGGACCGCCATACGCGAAATTCCCAAAGGTGTTATATCAGCCAACAGCGCATTACGGTTTGTAATATTTAACTGTATCGCATTTATTGTTTGTACCTGGTTCATTAATCCATTGTGCTTCTTTTTATCACCGGTAGCATTGTTGGTTGTATTGGGATATAGCTATACCAAACGGTTTACCGCATTGTGTCATTTAGTATTGGGTATAGGATTATCATTGGCTCCTATTGGTGCTTACCTCGCAGTAACAGGCGAGTTTAGTTTATTGCCGGTATTGTTTTCGTTTGCGGTAGTATTTTGGGTAAGCGGCTTTGATATCATCTATGCGTTACAGGACGAAGAATTTGACAAATCGCAACAACTATATTCCATTCCTTCTGCATTGGGTAAAGCAAAAGCGTTACGCGTTTCTGAATTGTTACATGTGTTGAGTGCCGCGTGTGTAATAGCTGCCGGTGTATACGGTGGTTTTCATTGGTCGTACTGGATTGGTGTGGCTATATTCATTGGTATGTTGATTTACCAACACTCGGTTGTAAAACCCAATGATCTTAGTCGCGTAAACCTTGCATTTATGACAGCCAATGGAATAGCCAGCGTGGTGTTTGCAGTGTTTGTGATTGCTGATATTTTTATTTGGCGATAGTGAATGGTCAATAGTGAATAGTCAATAGTCAATAGTGAATAATTGTTGCGAATGCTCGTGGCCCACAGTTCAAAGTTTGAATAAAAGCTTCATCTTTAAAACAATCTCATTGGCACGAATAATCTGTATAGACTACGGACTCAAAAGAACAGGCATTGCGGTGACCGATCCTTTAAAGATCATTGCCAGTGCGCTTACTACAGTAGAAACACCTCAGCTATTTAATTTCCTGAAAAATTATTTTAAAAATGAAGCTGTTGAATTGATCCTCATTGGCGAACCCAAGAACCTGGACGATACCGATACACATGCTACGCCACTGGTAAGAAAAGCCATTGAGCGCCTCAAAAAAGAATTCCCTGCCATTCCCGTTCAAACAGTAGATGAACGTTATTCATCCAAAATGGCCAGTCGCGCCATGATTGATATGGGCATGAAGAAAAAACAGCGCCAGGATAAATCCATGATTGACCAGATAGCCGCTACTATTATGTTGCAGGAGTATATGGGTCGGTTGACTGGTTGATCAGTTGACTGGTAGAGAATTGGGAATTTGAAAATGGTGGCGCGGTAAATGCCCACCAGCCATTTTCCCACTTGCCACTTGCCTCTTTTACGGTAAATTTGCTTTTTTATTTTTTTAATTGAAGTTGTTTCAACGATGATATTACCTATAGTAGCTTATGGTACCCCGGTACTAAGAACAGTGGCAAAGGATATTACCCCAGATTATCCAGGTTTGGCTAAACTGATTGAAGACATGTGGGAGACCATGTACGCCAGCAGTGGTGTTGGATTAGCGGCGCCGCAGATCAACCGCGATATCCGTCTCTTTATTATGGACAGTGCACAGATATTCGCCAATCTCGAAGAAAATGAAAGGGGCCGCTATCCCGATGAGCCCGGCATTAAACAGGTATTTATCAACGCACATGTTAAACAACTGGATGGTAACGAATGGTCGTACAACGAAGGTTGTTTAAGCATTCCTAAAATACGTGAAGATGTGACGCGCCCTGAGGCGGTAACCATAGCATACCTCGACGAAAACTTTGAACCGCACACCAGGACGTTCAATGGCGTTACTGCCCGCATCATACAACATGAATACGACCACATTGAAGGCAAACTTTTTATAGATTACCTCAGCCTGCTGAAAAGAAAATTAATTAAAGGCAAACTGGATGATATTTCCAAAGGCAAAGTGAAAGTGGATTATAAGATGGCATTCCCCAAATAACCACGGCACGGCCGTTGCAAGGACACTATGATGGTACAGAAAATTAGTAACCGTACGGGATGCAGAGGACGTATTTGCCTTTTCCTTCTCTTTATCTCTTTTTCCTCTTTTAATCTCTTTGCGCAGGATTCCTCTGTCAACATCGGCAAAAAAACGGTCACGCTAAAAGAAGTGGTTGTCCACAGCAACCTCAATGTGCCTGGTTTTATCGACCGTGTAAAGAATGATACCACTTTCTATAAAGCATTCAAGAACCTGAAAATACTGGGGTACACGGCACTCAATGACGTGCGCATGCTGGATAAAAAACAACAACCGGAAGCATCGCTGCAAAGCAAAACAAAACAAACAGAGAAAAATGGTTGCCGCAGTATGCAGGTGCTGGAAGAAAAAGTAACCGGCGATATTTACGATAACAATAGAAACTGGAACTACTATACCTGCGAACTCTATGCCGGTTTGTTTTTTGTAAACGGAACCGTTTGCGGCGAAAACAATATTGTAAAAGGAAGCGAGCTAAGTATTAAGGATAAATCGGGTATTGCCAAACACAAAGAACAATTAAAGATGTTGTTCTTTAATCCCGGTTCAAAAATTCCGGGCATACCTTTTATTGGAAACAAGATTGCCATCTTCGACGATGAAGTTTCCAAACTCTATGATTTTATTATTGATATGACCGACTACAACGGCCAGCTTTGCTATGTGTTTACCATTAAAGCGAGGGCCGATTTGACAAAAGGTGAAAAGAATGATATTGTCATTAATGAAATGACAACCTGGTTCAATACTAAAACAATGGAAATTGTATCGCGCAATTATGATCTTAGCTATGATGCCGGTGTATATGATTTTGATGTACACATGGAAGTGCAAATGGATAAGTTTGAAGACCTGCTTGTTCCAAAGCTGATACGTTACACGGGCAACTGGCATGCGCTTTTTAAGAAACGAGAACGTGGTGTGTTTACGGCAACTCTATTTGATTTCTCCCGATAGTTTTAATTGCGTACTGAACATTGAAAATTGAGCATTGCTAAAGCCGTTCCTGCATATGCTTGTTTCTTCTCCGCTCTAAAGAGCGGAGTTAAACAGTTGGATATTGAGTATTGAAAATTGGACATTGAGCATTGCGTCGAAAAGCGCGGCAAATGTTCAATGATCGATGTTCAATTTTCAATACTCAATTAAGAAGCTCAGTCCTCAAGAATTCCTTTCGCTTTCACATACACTCTCCACTTTCCAATCACCTGTTTCATATCATCGGCGAGTTCGCTGTCAAACATAATTTCTTTGCGGGTGGCGGGATGGATAAACCCAATGGATTTTGCATGCAGTGCATGACGGGGACAAATGGCGAAGCAGTTATCTACAAATTGCTTGTACTTGGTAAACACTGTTCCTTTTACTATGCTGTCGCCGCCGTATGTATCATCGTTGAAGAGGGGATGGCCAATAGATTGCATGTGCACCCTTATCTGGTGCGTGCGGCCCGTTTCCAGCCTGCATTCTACCAATGTTACATAACCAAAACGCTCCAATACTGTATAATGCGTAATGGCTTCTTTGCCATGTTCGCCATCGGGGTAGGCAGTGAATAATTTACGGTGTTTGAGGTGTCGTCCCACGTGGGCGTGTACTGTGCCGGTATCTTCTTTTACATCTCCCCATACCAGCGCTATGTATCGACGGTGTACGGTATGATCAAAGAATTGTTTGGCGAGAGAAGTGACTGCTTTTTCTGTTTTGGCAATCACCATCAGCCCGCTGGTGTTCTTATCAATGCGATGCACCATTCCAAAACGCGGTAAGGTGTCTTCGCTGATGGCCTTATTTTGTTGGGTGAGGTACCATGCAACGCCGTTGATCAATGTACCGGTATAATTACCGCAACCGGGATGCACCACCATACCGGCTTTCTTGTTGATGATCATTACATCAGCATCTTCATATACAATATCAAGGGGTAACTGTTCGGGAATGATTTCTTCACCCTGTATTTCTTTATCGCTGTAAACAACAATCTCGTTGCCGGGTTTTATTTTATAGTTGGGCTGAACCTGTTTGCCATTGACCAATACGCGTCCCGCTTCAATAGCTTTTTGTACTTTATTGCGGGTTGCATTTTCAATACGCGCCACTAAAAATTTGTCAAGCCTCAACGGTTCCTGTCCTTTATCAACAGTTAATGAGAAACGCTCATACAACTCTTCCGGACCGTCCTGCTCCAACAATTCATCCTGCTCTGTCTCCTTATACATGGATACGTAAGTTTTGGCAAATATACAACACTGATTACACGGATTTTAAGGATTTCGCGGAACGCGGATTCGAAGATTTAATGGATTTCGCCGAATGTCAATAAACCGACTTATATGCAAAAATCACGAAGTCATCAAGCATGCGAAATAATAATTCACGAAATCTATAAATCCATCAATCTGTGATTAGTTTAGCGATTTTCCCATTACCAGCTAAGAACACCATACTGCCCTTCTTTGCACGACGGCACACATGGAAACCGTCTTTGGTAACCAACTGCCAGTTCATGCCACCATCTGTTGAGATGTCAACACCACTGGTGCCACAGGCAATAAGTTTTGTTTTGGTGATGAATTCAACACAGGAACGAAAGCCATGTGGCCGGGTAGTAGGTGCGATCCATGTTTTGCCGCCATCTTTTGTAATGACGCAGTTGCCGGTTGTTATAGTATCCGCCGCATAGTTACCGCCTACTACTATAAAGTAATTGCTCTTCTTTCTTTTTTCGTGATCGCGGATAGCAATAGAGAAAGCGCCGGCGGCGTCTTTGCCCTGTAAAACGGGCAATGTAACGGCATCACCTTTCCAGTGGAACTTTGCTTTTAATCCCCCAGTTATAAAGCAGGCTTCATCAAGGTCGAGCGCCCTGATATTGGTACCGCTGGCTGCAAAACAGCCTTCGCCTGAATCTGCTACGGGTAATTTATTAAATGGAATATCCTGCCAGGTGTCCCCTCCATCAAAGGTGCGGGTAATAAAAAATTTTCCGTTAATGGGGTCACCAACCACAATACCACTTTGCTCATTCCAGAATTCCATCGCATCCATGAACATGCCGGCAGTTTTATTTTCATATACCGTTTTCCAGTGTTCGCCGCCGTCGACTGTTTTTAAAATGACGCCGGGTTCTGCAATGGCCATAATGATGGCCGTGGCGGCATCAAAGGCTTCAATGTCCCTGAAGTCGCGTTTTTCAAAACCTTTTACCGTAAACCACTTCCATGTTTTGCCGCCGTCTATGCTGCGCGCCACAGTGCCATTGCTCCCGCTGATCCAAACTACTTTATCATCTACTACGCTCAGACCGCGGATAGAAGTTTTATTACCGCTGGTGAGTACTTCAATTTTTTGAGCGGTTAATGGTAAATAGCAAGTGGCGAGGAGGACGATAGCAATGAGTTTCTTCATGCGATATGTTTGAGTAAATATAAGAAACAAGAAATGAACGACATCCTGGATGATTTAAATCACAATGTCTGCCTGGATAAGCTTTAATCCTGAAGGGGTGTTAATTCATATAACGGTAGTTCTATAATATTTTTTACAACCCCTAAGAAGTGGCATTAGCATATTATCACCCCTTCGGGGTTGCACACAAATTGTTATATCCGTAAGTTATAGTAGTGGCATCCCTTCGGGATTATTAGAAACTGTTTTTAACTAAAGTGTAAATAACAGAAGTGTTTACTTAACCGGTAACAACACCATCGTTGCCGTAACGCCTTTATCGACCTCCATTTGCAATTGCAGTTTCTTTTCTGTGACGGTAAGTAACTTCATTTTTTGCCAGCTATCCTGTACGGCCAGTGCAATACTGCTTTCCTTTGGAATATATCTCCACGTGGCAGTATCAGCTTTTCCTTTTGCAATTTCAATATAGGTATTGTCGGTAAAGAATTGAATTGATGTATTCATCGAAGTAAGTAAGTCAAACTTCCTTCCCTGTCTTTCCATAGAGGTATATTTCCACTTCTGACAAATGATTTCTTTCAGCGCCGTCTCAGTTGCCGGCAAATGCTGCGCCAGTACTGATGTTGATAAGAAAAGGCAACATATAAAGACAAACGGGATAACTGTTTTTTGCATGAAATATTTATTTAGACAAGCTGTAATATTAAGCAGCAATTCCTAAAAGATAATGTAAAGTTCCGGCCAAATGCTTAACCGCAAAGGCGCGGGGACGCGAGGGAGCGCAAAGTATTTGAGAAAATGCCGGCGAACCTTAGCGCCTTCGCGTCTTTGCGGTTAGACCCTGCCCCGAAAATGCCTTTCAAACCTTACCTTTGCAGCCTTTAAAACAGTTGATGGTTCATTGTTCATAGTTTGGCAATCAAAGCCGCGAAACCATGAACCATTAGCCATGAACAATGAACGAATATGAAGTATAACAACGAGATAAGTAAGCGCAGGACATTCGCCATCATTTCTCACCCGGATGCGGGGAAAACAACATTGACGGAGAAGCTGCTGTTGTTTGGCGGGGCCATTCAAACGGCGGGTGCAGTGAAGAGTAATAAGATCAAAAAATTTGCTACCAGCGATTTCATGGAGATAGAAAGGCAGCGCGGTATCTCCGTTGCTACCAGTGTAATGACTTTTGAGTACCAGGGCACACTCATTAATTTGTTGGATACACCGGGTCACAAAGATTTTGCTGAAGATACCTACCGCACGCTCACTGCAGTGGACAGCGTTATTCTTGTTATTGATAGCGTGAACGGTGTTGAAGCGCAAACACGCCGCCTGATGGAGGTGTGCCGGATGCGCGATACACCGGTGATTGTATTCGTAAACAAAATGGACCGCGATGGTAAGAACCGTTTTGATTTGCTGGAAGAAATTGAAAAAGAACTGAACCTGCCATTACACCCCATGGCATGGCCCATTAATAGCGGTAAAGATTTTAAAGGCGTATATAGCTTGTATGATAAGAGTCTTGTATTGTTTGCTGCCAATACAAAAGCCAATGATGAAGATGTGGTGGAGATAAAAAATCTTGATACACCATTGCTGGATGAAAGACTGGGGGAGAAAGATGCAGCCATATTACGTGAAGATGTAGAGCTGGTAGATACGGTCCACGGCGAATTGAATGTGGATGATTACCGTGCCGGAAAAGTGGCGCCACTGTTTTTTGGCAGCGCCATCAACAATTTTGGTGTGCGTGAAATGCTAAACACATTCATTCGCATTGCACCCGAACCGCAATGCCGTCCCACCACTACCAGGGAAATTTGTCCCGGCGAAGACAAACTCAGCGGTTTTGTTTTTAAGATACATGCGAACCTTGATCCCAAGCACCGCGACCGGATAGCGTTTATGCGTATTTGTTCGGGAAAGTTTGAGCGCAATAAATATTATCATCACGTGCGGCTTGATAAAGACATCCGGTTCAGCAACCCATATAGTTTTTTGGCGCGCAATAAAGATGTTATTGAAGAGGCGTTCCCCGGTGATGTAGTTGGTTTGTTTGATACCGGCAACTTTAAGATAGGTGATACACTTACGGAAGGAGATGATTTTTATTTTACCGGCATTCCTTCTTTTTCACCCGAAATATTTAAAGAAGTGGTGAATAAAGATCCAATGAAAACAAAGCAATTGGAAAAAGGATTACTGCAACTGACAGACGAAGGCGTTGCGCAGTTGTTTACACAGTTTGGCGGTAATAAAAAGATTGTTGGTTGCGTGGGTGAACTGCAGTTTGAAGTAATACAATACCGTTTATTGCAGGAGTATGGCGCGTCGGTAGAGTTTAGATCGCTGCCATTTTATAAAGCCTGCTGGCTCACGAGTAAAGACCCCAACAAATTACTGGAGTTCTCCAGGTTTAAGCAAACCAATATCGCAGAAGATAAAGATGGCCACATGGTTTATCTCGCACAAAGCGAATGGTTCCTGCAAACCGAACGAACCAACAATCCAGCCATAGAGTTTCATTTTACCAGTGAAATACATAAAGAAACAGTGTGATACTATTTAAGACACCCAGGTTGTATGTGCGGAGGTTTACCCCAATGGATCTCGATAATGTGTTTGCCATTTACGGCGATGCTAATGTGATGCAATATATACGCGCGCCCATGTCGAAGCTCGCTGCCAAAGAATTATTGGATAGCCAGATCGGCGGTTATGATGCAACGCATCCATTGGGAAGGTTTGCAGTTGTTGAGCAACAAACAGAACGTTACACTGGCAATTTTGTATTAAAAGCATCCGATGCTGTTGAGGGTATAGAAATTGGTTATGCCTTTCTGCAAAACGATTGGGGAAAGGGCTATGCAACCGAATTGACGAAGGCAGGATTGGAATATGCATTTGAAACGGCTGGGTTGCAACACCTGTTTGCCATTACATCAGTTGGCAATATTGCTTCACAGCGTGTATTACTGAAATGCGGATTTACACAATTGCCTGATATGGTGCATGAGGATAATGAAGTGTGTTTGTTTGAGATCGTGAGACGTGAAACGTCAGGCATTGCGCGGCTGACGAATACTCACGCCTGACGTCTGACGCCTCACGATAAAAATCTTATATGAACTGGATACTATTAATCATAGCTGGTCTTTTTGAAGCGGGTTTTGCAACCTGTATGGGAAAAGCAAAAACAACTAGCGGAACTACTGCTACACTATGGTGGATCGGTTTCTTTATGTGTCTTGTAACCAGCATGTATTTATTATACCGGGCCACGCAAACATTACCCATTGGAACTGCTTATGCTGTCTGGACCGGCATTGGCGCTGTAGGCGCCGCATTGGTAGGTATCTTTCTATTTAAAGAACCGGCAGATTTTTGGCGCGTATTTTTTATTATAACACTCGTTGGTTCTATTGTTGGATTAAAGGTAGCATCTCATTAATCGGTCAGATGGGACGTCAGAGCGGAATAACTCCTATCAATCACCCGAAATCACAAATCAGAACTTTTTCTTCCTACAAAGCCTGGCTGACACCAGTATAATTATGCGGCGTTATTTTTTTCAACTCTTTCTTTACAGATACCGCTATGTTTAATCCGTCTATAAATTTGTGGATGCTTTCTTTATTGATAGATCCATTGCCCCTGGTAAGTTCTTTTAGCGCCTCATAAGGTTTGGGATAGCTTTCGCGGCGCAATATGGTTTGAATGGCTTCTGCTACAACGGCCCAGTTGTTTTCAAGGTCCTCATACAGTTTCTTTTCATTCAACACCAGCTTGTCGAGACCCTTTTCAATCGACTTAATAGCAAGAATAATATGTGCAAACGGAACACCTAAGTTGCGCAATACGGTAGAATCTGTTAAATCGCGCTGCAACCGCGATACCGGTAACTTAGCTGCTAAATGTTCCAGCAACGCATTGGCAATACCAAGATTGCCTTCTGCATTTTCAAAGTCGATAGGATTTACTTTATGCGGCATTGCGGAAGAACCCACTTCGCCTTTTTTTGTTTTTTGTTTGAAATAATCCATGGAGACATAGGTCCATATATCCCTGCATAAATCGATCAAAATATTATTGATGCGCTTCATCGCATCAAAATGAGCAGCCAGGTTATCGTAATGTTCTACCTGTGTAGTGTATTGCTGACGGCGAAGACCCAATACATCTTCTACAAACTGGTTGGCAAATGCTACCCAGTCTTTTTTAGGGAATGCTACATGATGCGCATTGAAGTTACCGGTTGCGCCGCCAAACTTGGCAGTGAAAGGCACCTGTATGAACTGCTCTACCTGGTTCTGCAGTCGTTCCACAAATACCATTATTTCTTTACCCAGCAGGGTAGGACTGGCAGGCTGACCATGTGTACGTGCCAGCATAGGCACGTCTATCCATTCTTCTGCCAAAAGTTTAAACTCCTGATTGAGGTTAAGTATGGCCGGCAGGTATTCGTATTCCACTGCATGTTTCCACGACATTGGAATAGCAGTATTGTTGATATCCTGTGATGTAAGCCCAAAATGCACCCATTCCTTTTCCTGGTCGAGGCCCAGTGCATCCAGTTTTGATTTCACAAAATATTCAACGGCTTTTACATCATGATTGGTAATGCGCTCGGTGGCCTTTATTTCGTTGGCATCTTCAATATTAAAATGCTCAGCAATCTCCTGTAAGCTTTTTCTTGTCTTTGCAGAAACACTAAAAAATTTCTTATCGGCCAGGAAAAGATAATACTCAATTTCAATAAGCACACGATATTTCATCAATGCAAACTCCGAGAAATAATCACTCAGGTGTTGCACTTGTTTACGGTAGCGTCCGTCGACAGGCGATATAGCAATGAGCGGGTTGAGTTCCATCCAACTTAATTAAAATGTTCTGTAAGCGTAACCTATATTTGCCAAAATTAACTCAATTCTGCTTACGAATAGTTCTTAGTTCATGGTTCATAGTTCATAGTTTTCGAGGAGAATTGGCAACTTCGAACTCCGAACTGTCATCCTGAGCTTGTCGAAGGACAGTAGTAAGCAACTTTACCGGATTAGTAATGCAGAAAATAAAAGTAGGCGCAGTAAGTTATCTGAATACCAGGCCATTGATATATGGATTTGAAAAAGGTATGATGGCCGACAGGGTAGAAATCAAAGAGGCATATCCGGCACGCATTGCTGCCATGCTGCTAAGCAACGAAATTGATATAGGACTGGTTCCCGTAGCTATTATTCCGCAATTAAAAGAATGTCATATCATCAGCGATGTATGTATTGGCGCCAATGGCGATGTGGCATCCGTTTGTTTGTTCAGCGATGTGCCGGTAACTGAGATAAAAGAAGTGCTGCTCGATTACCAGAGCAGGACCTCGGTAGCGCTGGCAAAAATATTATTAAAGGAGCATTGGAAAATAAATCCTGTATTAACCGACGCAGGCGAAGATTTTCGCAACCATATTAAAGGCACTACTGCCGGTGTGGTTATTGGCGACAGGGCGCTGCAGCAAAGAAAAATATCTCCTTATATCTACGATCTGGCTGGTGCGTGGAAAACATTAACAGGCTTTCCATTTGTATTTGCAGCATGGATTAGCAACAAACAACTCGATACTTCATTTATTGCTGCATTTAATGAAGCCACCAAAGAAGGATTACAACATTTATCATCAATAGTAGCTGCCAACCGCGTAGATTATTTTGACCTGGAAAAATATTTTACCCGCCATATTAACTACCAGTTGGATGATGCAAAACGTAAAGGGCTATCGTTGTTCCTGTCTAAGATATAAGCCTGAACTTATGCAGGCTTGTGCTGCAGGTACCGGTAAATATTTTTAAAGAAGCCTGTGGGCGATAGCCATTCATCGTATAACCTCCGGGCGGCAAGTTGTTTGGCAGCCAATTCGCCGGGCGAAAGCTGCTGATGAAAATTTATAACGCGTTGCCCAATTTCAGGCATATCTTTTTCTTCTGTGAAAATGCAGGCATTTTTCCAGTCAATAAAATCATCAAAAGGCAATATGCAGTCTGTGTTGATGAATAATGGTATCCTGCCGCAACTTAATATTTCATACAGCCGGTAAGAAAAGTTACCTGCACCCCGCACTGCTAATGAATATGGGCTATCAACAATATTTTGTGCATATTGCTCCCTTGTCCGCTGCCACGATTGTCCTTTATCATCTATCCAAAAACGATTACGGAGAATAAAATGGGTATTAATGCCCGGCGTTGCTGCCAATGCACGTACCGCTTTGCCCCTCAATTTTTTTCCTGTGGCCTGTTGCTGTTGTGCCGGGCGCATCGATTGAATAAAAAAACGAAGACGTTCTATGGTATTGCGATAGTCAATATACCCGCAATAGCTTACGGCGGGTAGTGACGGTGCAGAAGGCGTTACAGTATTATTATAATATTTCTTTAAAAAGTCGGTGGTCCACCCGGGAAAACCGAATTCATTTTTTCTTTTTTTGGAGCAGTAGCCTGACGTTCTGAATATAATAGCGTTCTCAAGTTCTATGGGTGTAAAATCATCACTATTATAAAAAACGAACAACGGTTTATGATACCGTGCAGCCAGTTGCGCCTGTTCAATGGCCACTTGTCTGGCAGCCGGTTCAAACGAATATTCAAAAGGCAATACAATGGCATCTGCTTCATGCACTGTGTCGACGAGACTAATATATTCCTTTGCATGTGCGATGAAATCGTCAAATCTTCCATAGTCAGGCAATGTGCTATCTTCTGTTGGCGCATGTCCAAAAGGATATAATATAATAGCTGGTATGAGGCCGTGCGATAATAATTTTCTATCTGCAAAAATCCTGAGCATATCAGCGTTTTATTCTTTTTTGCAGGCTGTCTACCAATGCCAGTGCATCTGGTGATAATTTAAAAAAGTAAACTTCTAATATCATCAGCGCCGAGAAGAATGTTGATTTTACAATCATTCCCGTCCATCCATCCAATGAATGAAACAACAACCAAGTGGCGCCATAATTTATCAAAGCGCAAATGATAGCGATCCAATACTCCCTGGTAAATGGCAGCATCTTAAACCGGTACCATATAAAGATCACGCGTACCACGTTTTGCAAAGTCACAATAATGGCCGTTGCACACGCAGCTCCCATAATGTCGTAGTGCTTTATCAAAAAATAATTGAGCGGAATGAATATGAAAAAAGTGACCAATCCTAACCCAAACTCAAATCGCCACGCCGGCGACACAAACAGCATATGACCATTAACGCCGGTGCCAAGTTCTATGATATAAGTTATTCCCAGTACAAGGAACACCGGTAAGCCATTGAGATAAGTGGGATTTATCCTGAGCGTTGCATATATATCAGGCAGGTTGAGCCACAGGTTAAAGAAAAGGAACATAGCAATAATGAGCAGGTTGAGCGCACTGCGGTTATAAATACGTTTTATTTCTGTAAAATTATTGTCTTTCCATGCCTGGGTCACAAATGGTATAGCAATACCTATCATGCCGCGTTGCGGTACCTGTACCAGTGTAGCCATATACTTCGAAATGCCATAGATAGCAGCCGAAGTCAATCCAAGCGTACCTGCGCTGGAAAGCGACAGCACGTCGAAGTTTTGTGCAATGATGATGACGAGGTTGCCGACATAGACTGTGCCCAAAAATTTTGCCATGCTCTTCAGGTGATGCCGGGTCACTTCACTGGTTTTAAAAGTGAAATGCAATAATCCCTGTCGCCGCAGGTAGATGAGTATGATAATACAAAGCGCGCTGTAATTAAAAGAGAAGATGAAAACAAACTGTTTATAACTGATCACTTTCAGCATGAAGAGCAAAATAATGACCGTGGTATATAAACGGAACACACCTTCTCGCAAAAAATTCGGCAGTATCGACTTTTTATTTACAAATGCATGCGTTTCCAGTATCGTATACATCAGCAGGAAGAAAGTATAAGGCAGCATCACATAGTAATACTTTATAAAGAGCGGAGATTTGCCGGAAAACTTCCTTACGAATATTGGCTCGGCCAGCCACATCACCACGCAAAGCAACACAAAGCCCGCGATAGCCACCATTATGGAAAACCCCAGCAGGTCATTGTCTTTTTTCTTTAGGCCGTCATAATAATAAGGGTAATAGCGGCTGATAATAGCGGTAACACCCAGGCTGGAGAATGAATACGAGATAAGACCAAGGCCGATAATCAACTGGATAAGACCTGTTTCCTCGGTAGTAAAGTAACCTTTCCGTGCAAACAAAATGGTGTTGATGAAGCCAAAAACAAATCCCAGGTAAATGAGTGCCGATGAAAAGATACTTTGTTTCCTGATTTCTCCCATTGAGTTAGAATTTGTTCATAACCTCTACTATCCTTGTAATGTCTGCTGCGGTGTGAAAATACGAAATAGGAAGGCTTAACGTGGTTTGATGTATTTCTTCTGCAATGGGCGTTACAACGCCATCCAGTATGCCTTTCATGGCCTGTTGTTTATTAGGCGCCAGCGGGTAGTGTATTTCTGTCTTGATATCGTTCTTTAACAAGTATTCTCTGAGGGCATCACGTTTTGGGTGACGAACATTATAAATATGGTAAACGTCAAAGTAATCCGGATCTACAACCGGTTTAATAAAATCTTCTTTCAGTCCGGCGGTATAGAGCGCGGCCAGTTGACGTTTATGGGTATTGATGGCATCCAGCCGCTGTAGTTTGATGGATAAAAAAGCAGCCTGCACTTCATCCAGCCGCGAGTTATACCCAACCACTTCATTATAATATTTTACGTTGGAACCGTAGTTGCGCAGCGCCAGCAGTTTTGATTTAAACGATTCATCATTGCACGTAACAGCACCGGCATCACCAATAGCGCCAAGGTTCTTGGTAGGATAAAAGCTGTGGGCGCCTAAATGTCCCCAGTTACCCGCTTTCCTGTTTTTAAAAGTAGCACCATGTGCCTGGGCGCAATCTTCAATAACGGTAAGCTGGTGCTTTGCTGCAATAGCGTTTATCCTGTCCATCTCACATACTTTGCCATAGAGGTGCACCACCATAATGGCCCTTGTTCTGGCAGTGATCTTTTCTTCTATTTTGGCCGGGTCAATATTATAGGTAGCAATATCAGGTTCTACCAATACTGGTTTAAGCTGGTTATGGACAATTGAAATAATGGTGGCAATGTAAGTATTGGAAGGGACGATGACTTCGCTGCCGGGCGCCAGTTCCAACAATCTCAGCGATAGAATAAGCGCATCAAGGCCATTGGCAACACCTATACAATGCTTTGTTTCACAGTACCGGGCATATTCCTGCTCAAATTTTTTAACAGAATTACCAAGAATGTACCATCCGCTTTGCAACACCTGGTCGAAAGCGTGACGGTATTCATCAAAAAAAGATTGATTTACCTTACCGAGGTTCTCGTATTCAATTATCGGCATAAGGCTCAAAGATATAATCGTTCTGGTCAAAATACTCAGAAGCCAGTACCATTAATATCGCGTCGGGACTAAAATTATCCATGGTGTGCCAGTCTTCCGGTTCCAGTATGAGGCATTTGTTGGGCTTATCGAGCACAAACTCTGTTTTTTTACCGGCGCTGTTGTTATTGATATGACAGGAACCCTGTATGCAGATGGCGGCCTGTATGGTCTTTTTGTGTCGGTGACCACCGCGAACAGATTTATCTACCCCGTAGATGTAAAAGATCCGCTTTATGTCGAAGGGTATGGTTTTTTCAATAACTGTAAGATTACCCCGCTTGTCAGTGAATGTTTTCAGATCTATCAGGTATGCCATGGCTACTATAAAGGTGAAAGGTATAAGGTGGAAGGTGGAAGGCGTCGCAACAGACCTTAAACCCTATGCCCTTAGCCTTTATCCTATTTCTTGATGATAAATATGATAATGCCGGCTAAAGTTAAAATATTTAACATTGAACGGCGATACTTTGCCTTTTTTTATTTGAAACAGGCTTTCTTTTATAAACTGTAAAAAAATATTGGCTTTTGAAGGAGATGGAATAGTCGCCCCAGTTATATTGCCCGTTAGTCCCTGCTGCCTCAACATGTTTTCTACCTGTAGTAGTTGCCGTATGTACGGAAAGTAAAGCTGGTGCTTGGTTTGAGCGTCTATTTCATATAAAGGGCCGCAAAGAGAAACTTTATGATCGGTATAGAATTTTAATCCATGATAATGAAAGAATATCAGCGGGTAAATACGGCCGGTCCTCTTTTCAGTCATTATTAAATTCTGGTTAAAATCATATTGCTGAACGTTCCAAGGCGCCACGCCTCCGCCGGGTTGTTGCATTACATGAATATCATTGAAACGCGTCGTCCAGTCATCAAGATACTTCTGATCGCCAAACCTGCCGTCTTCCAATCGTGCATAGCACCATTCAAGGCATTTATTGCGCCACCAGTTCAAAACGTTTAATCCCCCACTGGTATTTTTGAAACACATGAATTGCACGCAGTAGATGCCGCTGTACCACGACTGATCGTATGCCTTTGTATATCGATGTTCTGAAATCAATACCGATTTATCTTTCATCTCATCTATCAATACAACCGGGTCGCTGTAGAAATACATGTCCGCATCAAGATAAGTGCAATGGTCAAGGTTGAATTGCTGCAGGCAATATAGAATAGTGGAAGGCGTACACGTCCAGCAATATTCTGCCGTACTCCGGGCAGGCTTTACTTTTAATAACGCCTCGTCTTCAAATTGCTGCAGCGATATAACTGTGAGATGAGGATAGCTGTTTTTATTGGCTGACAGGAACTGATAAGTCCGATCATCAAAAGCAAATACATATAGCCTGAAACTGCCGCATACTTTTTCCAGCGATTGGTACATGGCCAGCCCGCGGGTAATGTAATTGGCATCAAACAGTGTGCAGAAATTAAGCATTGATGTTTGCCAGTAGTTTATTGAATTGCTTTTTTATCATTACCAGTGGCACTTTTAATTTTTCTGTGCGCAATTTTTTTAGTGCGGCCTGCCTGCATTCAGTAAAAATAGCATCATTGTATTGTTGCAATGCAGCATCACATACTTCCAGGGCAAACCCATATTGCCGCTCCAGCAAGGCAAATACATACAGCAACAAAAAGCTGCGTTGCGGTAAAGCCGCTGTATTATGCAGCCACGTAAGTTCTGCCCAGCAGGGCGACTTGCGGATCATTCTTGAAGCAGCAAACTTTCCCATCATGGCTGTATAAGATTCTTTCAGCCGCTGTGTGCCTTTTACTTCCATAGATGATAACCAAAAACCTTGCTGTGGCAAGGCCTGCAAAATGCTGTATAATTTATCTTCCTGTTCGTAGGCATCAATAATGCCGGGTTCAAATTCGGCGGCAAGAATGTCTTTGCGGATATTATCGGGCACACTCATAAACAAGCGAAGGTCCGTGCCCTGCGTATCTGTTTTGAACCAATCGATATATTGTATGCCTGATTGTTCCAATGCCTCCGCAACAGTAATGGCACGCAATGGAATCTTTTTCTCTATCGTAAAAAGTGATTGAAAAACCCAGGGACTCAGTTTATCGAACGATGGTTGCAACAGGCTGCTGCAAAAAGGTGATTGTGTGAGATAGAAATCGGCTGTAGCAGTTTTGGTGGCCGTTACAATACGGTTGATGCTGATAAGCTTTTTATATCCCGAAGCTTCGTCTTCTGTGATTTGAAATTCGCGATCGTCTGCATCAAAAGCTATGCAAATAGAATAAGGTGCAATCGCTTTCCATTTAGCATTAATTTCGCCGCTGGCGCCAATGTCTATCAGTACAGGCGGGCGATTATTAAAATAACCGGAACCAAGAATAGTATCGATAATGGTCATATCCTTATCAGATGCTTTTTAATTTCAAAACAAATCCACGGTATTGTACCAACTCTCCATAGAAGTACATGATTTCATTATTTTTGTATTCTTCTATCAGTTCATACTTATGTTTAAATGCGGCAATCACTTTGTTATAATCCAACAGCCACGCCGGGTAGGAGGCATCATAAAAAACTGGCGGCACATGTTGTACGGTTAACCTGTCGCCCTGGCCGGGATTGAAATACGTGGTATCAATGATGATGTAAGGAATGTTTTTACCGGTAACATCTTTAATCAGATCATACGGATGTTCAAAGTATGGCAATACAGAAGATATGATCAGCACATCGGCCATGCCACGTTGTGCAATGGCTTCATCAATGGTATAAAAGAATTTCAACCGGTCGTCGGCAATTTCTTCTTTGCCTATCGTTACAAATTCATGTTGTTCCACTACGCTCCACGATACGTCTTTCAGGCGGTTGAGATAATACCTGTTTTGGAAATAAGTGGTGCCTAGTGAACCGCCAAAATCAATGACCGATAGCCTGCCATCTTTTTTACTGGCAATAGAAAGCAGGTTATCCAGCAATTGCCATGAATATTCTATATAATCAAATACCATGGAATCGCGTTCGTACATGGCTTCGCCGCGTTTTACTTTGAGCGTGGCGTTTTTTACCTTTTCAAGAATGTGTGCCGCATCATAACCGGTGCATTCTTTCCTGGCATCGCTCCATGAAGCATAGTTGCCGTGCCAACCATATTTACGCGAATATTTGTTGTGCAGGTAAAACTTTTTTACAAAACCAGGAACGGCCCCTTTGATCGTTTTCTTTAGATAATGCTTTGCCTTTTTCTTCAGTGATGTCTTGAGTGGCCGGATATTTTTTTCAAAATCAATCCATGCCACCAGTGCATTCATATTTTCCGATACCGGAACATCATCTACCGGCACACGTGCCATGGCCAGTTGAAGGTCCTTATTATAATCGGCCGATTTTACATGCGTGGAATCCGTTCCAAATCCGATGTGTTTTGAAAGTGATACCGGTGGGTACAATGTAAGTGTATTGTGCAACACAGCCGTTCCGGTCCAGCGGATGGCCCACGAATCTACCTTACCATCAATCTGCTGCTGCAACATATCGGTATATGGAAAGCGATCGTTTACATTAAACAGGTGCAACAGGTCCTTTGAACGTAGCTCGTTGTATAATTTCCTGCTATCGGTTTCCAATAGTTTCCATGCGCGTTGCCAGCTGGCCCAGGCGATAGTATCGGGCAAATGAGTAAAGAAGTTGCTATCTCTGCCGGTGTTGTAGTAATAATTCCATGAACCAATGCTCAGTACCCTTTCTTCGTGTTCATATTTTACCAGTGCATCGTTCATAAACTGCAGGAACCACGGAGAGGTTACCACATCGTCTTCAATGGCTATTACCTTGCCATGCTTATTCATTATTTCTGTAACGCCGTCAATAACCGATTGGGCAAGGCCCTTATTGGTATTGCTTTCTTTAATGATAACCTCTTTGCACCACTTGCGTTCGCGCAGCAGTTTGCGTACCTCGCCAATTCTTATTTTAATACTGTCGGGTGCATTGGCTTTTGGGCCATCGGCAAAGATGTATAAGGTAGATTCATTGGCGAGATGGTTGGCGGCCAGGGCCTCCAGCGTCTGCCGCGTAAATTGAGGACGGTTGTATGCAAAAAGAATAACGGGCGCTAAGGACATAATAGCTGCAAATTTAATTACAAATAAATATAATCCAACTATTTAGCATTCGCTCTGTATCTTTATCAAAATCGTTCTTCCCATGCGAATATTTAAATGCATTATCTTATTGGCCCTGATTGTGGTTGTAACTGGTTCCTGCAAAAAAGAAACGGTTACTACTATCATCAGGGATATCCCGGATACAAAAGCCATCAAGGATCTGCATTATGGCACGTGGACGTTTTACCAGCATGAGATTGAAACGTATGCAGGAGGGGTAATGACAAATAAAAAAGTGGAAACTTTCACCAACTATACCATTAACTGGAAGCAGGATGGCACTTATTCATTCAATAAGAACGGCACCATTGTTAACGGAACATGGGACCTGACATCGCCCGGAACATTTGTTTACGATAAGGGTGATGCCGTAAATGAGCGGTATTACTATATTCTTCATATTGACAGCAGTTTACTTTACCGTAAGGGCCCTTATTTAAAAAATGGGGGACTGTATGGCAATTTCCTGGCAACAGAATACTACAAGCGATAAAGCAGTTATTTTTTCATCCAAACACCTGTTTGTGTAAAAAAGCTTGCGTAGGGGCTGGGCGCTTTTTTGTTGTAAAGGAGCTTAAAGTCTTTTTTCAATATTGCCGTAAAGTAAGTGAAGTAATAATCGCGGTCAGAATTGTCTACTACCAGCAGACCGCCCTGTTTTATTTTTGGAATACTATGTTTTATGCAAGATGGTCTTGACCTTCCGTCAACCAGCACAATATCAAAATAGTTGTCGGGGTATTTATCAATAGCAGTTGTGTATGCCTTAAAGGTTTTCCCTATTGTCGAATAGTAGTCTTCGGGATTAGCAGTATTGAGATTTGCAGCAGTGGAGGCAATTTCGGGTTCAATAAGATTGCCCCGCCAGTTATTTATCTTTTTATTGCTGATCATTGTTTGTAGTGTGCCAAACCACGACTTATCATGCTCAACAGTAACAACTTCGCTGGCCCGGTTTACAAAAAATAATGTGGAGCCACCACCGCCGTACTCAAATACTTTTGTATCCCCATTAATATAGTTGTTCAACAAATCAATAACAGGGAACGTAATCCATGGTTGCTCATCAACAACGGAGTTGCGGTTGGGTTGTAAAGACGCTTTCCAGCGTTGATAATATCTTACAGCCGCTATATTGCCCTGCAACACCTGTTGTATGCTTTGTTTTATATATCCTGGCAACAAATTCTCCGGCATTTTAATAACATTCATTTATGAGTTAATATAGCTAAATAGACACGTTCACTGGCCGATCCAATTTTAGTGTATAATAGCTACCAGCAGCTTTTTAGCAGGTAAACAGCCCCTGCTATTTAAAGGCGCTATCGTAAACGGAACTTTGCTGCGATTTTCGTATAGGTAAAAGTAGCAAATGTAGGGAATGGTTCTTCACATTCCCAATGTATTTGGCCGTGATAATAATGGCCAGCATGCGATTTCGCCGATTAAAAATGCCACCAGGCAAAGAAGTTTTATTTAGGCGCGGCTATCTTCAAAAAAAGTATCGCAGTACTGGCGCTGTATCTTACTTTTGCTCGTTTTCGGTACGCGGGCATAAGCCAGATAAATTATTTATTTTCGACTATGGGATTCATTAAAAAGAGTGTGTTTTCATTTGTCAAAGTCATTGGCAAAAAAAACATAGCAGCTGTCCTTAAATTCTTTAGCCTTATAACCAGGAAGGTTGCCTACAGGGCACATAAGCTCCAGATGGACTTTGAATGGAAATTTCCTCCGCAACCGGAATGGTTTGATCATTTTTGCGATCAATACTACTGGTTCAGGAGAGACAGGAACCCATTGTGGGCCGAGAGAGGGCTTTTTGGCCTGTTGGCCATGAAGCAAGGCGCCGAAGTATTAGAGCTGTGCTGTGGCGACGGCTTTAACAGCTATCATTTTTATTCTGGCAGAGCCAAGAGTATCATATCGGTTGATTTCGACAAAGCAGCCATTCCACATGCCAAAAAATACAACACGGCCCCTAACGCTACCTTCCAGCTTTGCGATATCCGGTATGATATGCCTGAGGGTAAATTTGACAATATTGTTTGGGATGCAGCCATCGAACATTTTACTGAAAAGGAAATCGATAAAATAATGATGGACCTGAAAAACCGCCTTAAAAAGGGTGGAGTCGTGAGCGGGTACACGCTTGTTGAAAATCACGCAGGTCCACACAAGGCGCTTTCACACCATGAATATGAATTTAAATCAAAGGAAGATCTTCGTCGTTTTTTTGAGCCGCATTTTAAAAATGTAAAAGTGTTTGAAACAATTTATCCAATAAGGCATAATTTATACTTCTTCGCTTCAGATGAAGTATTGCCTTTTGATCAGAACTGGGAGCATGTCACGGCTTACAATAAACAATAGACACTTGTAATCATATTGTTGAATCACGCGTTCTCCAGTTTCATCCACACCTTTAATTTATACAATACGCCGCCAATGGGGCTCTTCAGTACGTAATACAATGATTTAAGCCGTGCCTGCCATACAGTAAGCTTAAATGAGTGACCATAATATTTTTCATATACCTTCTTTGATTCCGCCAGTGCATTTAAATAATGTGTATCAGTGGCGCCACCGGGAGCAAACACTATTAATGGTTGTTCAATAAATAGCATGGGCTCATTGGCAATGCGGCACACAAAATCATAATCCATGGCATTGCGCAAACTGGTGTCGTACAAGCCATATTTGTTGTGCAATTCCTTCCTTACAAACATGCTTTGATGGCTCACACTGCGCATGCCGCGATATAGTTTGCCTCTTTCAAATGGTTTGCCAATGGTTACCCACAGACCCCCACGCTGCAGGCTGTATTTGCCATGCAGCCATTGAATGTTTGGATGCTGTATAAATGCATTGTTTACGATCGACAATATGCCGTCATCATAATAACGGTCAGCAGAGTTCAGCATATTTATTATGTCACCTGTAGCGCGTTGGACGCCTTTGTTAAAAGCATCGGCAATGCCATTGTCTCTTTCAGTTATCCATTTGCGGTAAGCAGGTTGTGCTGTCGAAGCCAGGTAGTCTTTTATGTCAGGCTTGCTTGAGCCATCAATGATCCAATGCTCATATGGTAGTAATGATTGTTCATCTACCGATTTGCAGGTAATCTTCAACTCTTCCAGGTTGTTGAAGCAAATGGTTATGATGGATATTTTTATGGACATGGTTACCTGCTGATAAATGCAATGGCGGAACGGGCAATATTACCCCAATAAAATTTCTCAAAAAATACGGGTGGTACATTGCCTTTATTGTCAGATTGGGCAATGATGCCCTGTACAAAACCGGTCCAGTCATTATCAGTTATAATGCTAATCATATTACCGGCATCTGCCTTTGTAACACCTGTTGCACCGCTTACCGTTGAAACTGATGGCGTATTATATCCCAATGCTTCTACCAGTTTTGTTTTGATACCACCACCTTCCAGTACGGGATTGAGAAACACATCTGCGCCTTTGAAATAAGCGGAGATGTCGTCTACAAATCCCGCGTATAAAATATTTTTGTCGGCGTAGTCTTTTAATTCATTGAACGAGTCCGGTAGTCCTTTTCCACAAATGATAATGCGATAATGGAATGATTGTTTCAGCAACAGCGGATTGATTTCTTCCAGTATCATTTTAACGGCCTGCAGGTTGGGAGCGTAGTTGAGTGATCCATTGAACAGCAATAACTTTGTATCGGCCGGTAACCCATATTGCTTCGATAGTTCCTGCCTGCAGCGCTGCTTTTCTTCAACAGGTGGCAGCGTGTTCCATTCTATACCGTAGGTGCTGGTGATGCAGGTGGATGACTTTACTTTAAAACGATTAATAGCATACTCCCTGTCATCATCGTGTATAAACAAATTGTATTGGGCGCTGCGGTGTGTGGCGCCTTCGTACCAAAATAATATCCGCCACCACCATTTGCCAAGACTCTTCCACCGTGTGGTTTCTATATTTTGTGAGTGCACCACCAGTTTAACGCCGCAAAAAGTTTTTAATAATACGCCCAGCCATCCATAATACGGATGCTCCAGCATTACGTGGGTGATACCTTCTTTCCTGATGATGTTTCGCAGTTTGAAAAAGTAAAACAGGTTGATATACCTGGAAGGTGAATTGCTCAACACATTAAATATCCGGTAGCCTTTGGCATGCTCCGGCGTATTGGTTCTTACGGTTACACTTATCAAATCGCATTGCGGTGCAAGGTATTCATAGAACAGCGTTATAAATTTTTGTCCGCCTGCGCGGGCGGGAAAAACAGTATACGACGCTATGGACATTATTTTCAGGTTTCCCGCTGGCATCGGCACAATTGATTTAATCAATCAGGAAACTACTGTTGCTTTTCTACGTCTTACCATATCCGACACTGCCCATGCAAGCAGCAGCAGCACCAGGAACGAGGTGTATTTCGATAGCTGGTACCCAACTTTCCATGATTGCGGTTCAAAAATAAATACAATGCTGTGCTTGCCCGCTGGTATGGTTAAACCACGCAACACATAATTGGCTTTAAAGTATTCGGCGGGTTTGCTATCAATGTAAGCGTTCCATCCGCCCTTGTAATAAATTTCACTAAAGATGGCCACCTGTGGTGTTGGCGAATTGCTTTCATAATGCATGGTATCATTATCAAAAGCAGTTTGCTTGATGGTGGCAGTAGAGTCAAACTGTATGCTTGCAGGAAGAAGACCCTTAAAAGCTTCTTCTACAATAGCCGTATCCTTTGCAGGGAAGCTATACAGCGCTTTCATTTCTTCTTTGGGGCCCTTTACAAAACGAACGCCTTTTACAAACCAGCAATTACCCAATGCATCAGGGTTCTTATATACCACTTCTTTATTTTGTTGGTCGCGCTGTATTATATATCTCGTATTGAGCATGTTTAGTACCTGCGGATTGGGTGAGCCGGATAGCTGATAACTTATAAGGTCATCATAAATACCAAGCTTGGCCGCGTTATTGCCTCCAATAGATTTATGATAGTAAGAAGTGCGCGATTCGGAGAATGGATCCATTCCGCTGGCCATATTATAAACGCGGTAATTAGGATCCTTATCCTGTAAAATTTGTTTGTCTGCTTCTGATAAGGGAAAAGCCTGCGCTTCATAGTCTGTGGCCTCGGTAAAATTTTCTTCCGTGAGGTATCGCTTATCAATTACATACAGATCAACAAATATAAGCAGTCCAATACCTGCCAGTAAAACCGGGGCCTTTATCTTGTTTTTAATATATGCCCACAATAAACCAGCGGCTAACAATATAAAAACGAATGAACGGAAGATATCCTTGCCAAACAACGACTGCCTGTCCTGTCTTAAGGCAGAAAGAATGCCCCTTGCTGTCTCCGTATCACCGTTTGTCTGGAAGACAAGATTTTCATACATCTTGTTATCCGTCCTGGCTTCATACTGGTTATTAAGCGCCTGGTACTGCGCATTCATATCAGTACTTTTCGATGCTACCAGCTCATTGAATTTTTGGGTACGGGTAATGTTTTCAGATTTGTAATCGAGGCTCACGTACATAATGCCGGAAATAACAAGCAATGCTCCCGTGGTAACAAGTGTTCTTTTAAAACTTTTCCACAGTTCTGCGTCACCCGGTTTACTGCCGAGTAATTTATCAAGTGTTAAGGCACCCATGATAGGAAAAAGCAATTGCGGTATCACCAGCGTCATGGTGGGTACCCGGAACTTGTTATAGAAAGGCAAATAGTTAAACAAAAAAGAATTAAAGAATTCAAGGTTTTTACCCCACGACATTAGTATGGCCAAAAATGCAGCGATCGTTATCCACCATGGATGAATGCCTTTTAGATAAAATAATCCAAACACGAATAAAAAACAAACGATGGCGCCGAGATACACCGGCCCTTCGGTAAATGGTTGTTCACCCCAATAAGCTGCACCCGAAAGACCTTGTGCAATTTGTTCTGCCTGTTCAGCGGACTGGTTCTTTTTTTCTTCAAGGTATTTGGCAACATGAGAACTGCCGTCTAATGTGGCTCCCCTCGCACCATAACCCATAATGCCGGGATACAGCAGCGTAAATGTTTCTTCTTTACCATAGCTCCATTGAAAAGCATATTCTATAGAGAGGCCCTTTGTCTTATTATCGGAGCCGGCAGTTGATTTCGCTTTATCATCCATTACCAGTTGACCACCACGTTTGGAATACTTGGTAAGATCATACGTGGTAAAAAGGTTAACCGCTGTAACAAGGATGCCTATTATGACCGCAACAGCAGTTAATGAAATGGCTTTTGCTGCGTGTGCGTATTGTTTTTCTCTTATCCAGGTAACGAGATAGGCAACCGTGGCGCATCCTGCTACTAAAAAAAGATAGTAGGTGATCTGCTGGTGATTCATACCCAGTTCCTGCATCGCAAAGAAAGCGGTCAGTGAAAAACCCAGCACATATTTTTTATCATAGATTAAAATAATCGATCCCAGTAAAGCAGGGCAATAAGCAAGCGCCAGTATCTGGGTATCGTGTCCTGCTCCAATAATAATAGGAGTGAATGATGCATATGCAAATGCCAGTGAACCAATAATGGCAACAACATTTTTAATGCGCAGGCACATGCACATGATATAAAAGCAAATGGAAGCAAGAAAGAAAAAGTTCATTGGTTTGGGAAGTCCCAGCGTCATTAGCTTGCCAAAAAATTCAACCGGTGTCCATGGACCGGGAAAGCCAACAGTATAACCGGGCATGCCACTAAACATGCTGGTAACCCAAAGGGGGCTATGGCCGTGTATGTTTGAATATTCAATTGAACCCTGCACCATACCTCTCCACCAGGTCATATCACTTTGATTCATTACCACGCCGGGTTTTAAACCGGGTGCCGATATAAGCGCTGCTGCGATTAAAAAGATTCCAATTGCCAGCAAATGTGGCCAGGCTTTTTGCCAAAAAGATTTTGTCATAGATTCAATTTCTGCGAAGCAAAATAATGGTATTTTGAGCAGAATTGAGGATTTGGAAGTGCTTCATTTTGAATAGTTGAAAGGCGGCTCTCTCCTGTCCCGCAAAGCCGGACAGGAGAGAGTCAGAACGTTTATCATATGAACAAACTATCTTTCTGGCACAAGGTAGCCCTCATTGCAAATGCCTGCTGGCTGCTGACATGGGGTATAAAATATTACAGTATATTTCCACATGGCGACGTGGAATCGACCGTTGTTGTGACCGGGTTGGTGCTTGCCAATATAGTCAACCTCTTTGTTAATTTTGCTACCGGGATATTATTTATCATAAAGAAATTGCCGGGCGATGTTCCCCGCTGGCTGATCATAACAAATTTTATTTTTTTATTAGCTCAATCTTATCTCTTCTTTAAATGATACACAGCATACTGAAAGACAGACCCACGCGGTTGTTTATTTTCTTTACCGCTTTCTTTGTTGCCAACGCCCTTATTGCGGAATGTATAGGCACCAAGTTGTTTTCACTGGAGAAATTATTGGCCGTATCGCCGGCCAACTTTACGTTGTTTGGACAAACAGGATTGAGTTTTACGCTTACCTGTGGCGTATTGTTATGGCCGCTGGAGTTTATCATGACGGATATTGTCAATGAATTCTATGGTCCCAAAGCGGTGCGGCAAATATCTTTTATTGCAGTAGGATTGATATTGTATGCGTTCCTCATGTTTTACCTGGCCATTCATATACCGCCGGCTGGTTTTTGGGTAACCAGCAAAGTTGATAGCGGCGTTCCAAATATGCAGTATGCATTTGATGGCATATTCGGACAAGGAATGCGCATTATTGTGGGTAGCCTCGTAGCTTTCTTAGTGAGCCAGATTGTGGATGTAACAGTGTTCCATAAAATAAAGAAACGCACCGGCGAAAAATATGTGTGGCTTCGGGCAACCGGTTCAACACTCGTATCTCAATTGGTGGATAGCTATATTGTATTATTCATTGCATTTTCGGGCGTATTCACCTGGCAACAGATACTTGCTATTGGCATCATGAACTACATGTATAAGTTTACCATGGCCATTGTACTTACGCCCGTCATTTATTTTGCCGAAGGAAGAATTGAAAAGTATGTGGGACATGAGAAGGCCATGCAGATGAAGAGGGCTGCGATGGGCGAGGAAAATGTGTAGATAGGAGAATGTGGAAATGTGGAAATGTGAAAATGCCTGATCGACGCAAACGAATTTTCACATTTCAACATTGTTAAATTCTCACATTGTATTTAATTTCTTTTCCATTACATAATCATTCATAAAGTAATTATTGCCGATATCTACATCTTCTTCTTTTATGACATTGAAGCCTTGTTTCTCGTAAAAGGATTTTGCCTTGTTGTGGCGATTCACATTTAAATGCAATAGTGCTGCGTTCAGTTGTTTTACCTGATTGATTACCTCATCCAGTAATGCTCTTCCAAGTCCCTTGCCTTGTATGTCTGTGCGTACATACAGCTTATGCAATTTGAAAGTAGCAGGCTCCTCAATCTTTGAAAAAGCAGCAAAACCTACCGGCTCCTTTCCAATATGTGCCATCAAAAAATGATGTTGTTGCACCGTCATTTGTTTTTCCAGCGATGCCGGGCTATAGATAAGGTCCAGCATATAAGCCAGCTGTTCTGCTGTAAGGATGTTTCCATAAGCATCCGGCCATATCTTATGCGCCAGCGATTGTATGGTAAGGATATCGTTGGTGTTGGCTGTGCGTATTATAAGTTGATCGTGCATTGTGAAATTGACTAATTAACATTAAAGGTGCCAGATTGATACCAGATACCGGATATCCGGCATCTCGTATCTGGTATCGGTATCAGCGTCGCTGTCTATGTTCGTAGTCTAGTCGCGATACTTCCTGGTGCAGCCTTATAGATCGTAAACTCAGCCGTATCGCCAGGAAATAAGAAACAAATGCGCCCAATACCAGCAAGCCTTCGCTTACATATTGTTTTGCAAAGTCATTGTTCTGCAGAAAAAGAAAGAAATCAAAACTGCCATGGAAGAGCACGGCCAGTATTATTCCCTTCCAGATAAGCAACACACTTTTTTCTTTATTAAATTTTGCAAGACCGGTATAGTAGCCCATGACAACCGCAAAGGAAGCATGCGCGGGAACAGACAAAAACATACGCAGGAAAGCAACGCTGATTCCATGCTGCATTACGTACATGATATTTTCGAGCGTGGCAAATCCCATTGCTACCATTACTGAATATACAATGCCATCAAACGGTTCATCAAATTCTTTTTTAGGATACGCATATATTCGCAGCATAGCGTACTTGCTCAATTCTTCGCTGCCGCCCACTATGATAAACGCATAAAAAGCATAGAATAAGACCGGGGCGCCTGCATCCAGGTTGCCAAATATCATACTGCCTTCGGTTTCTATAACAATAGCCGGGATAGTACTAATCATCCCCAGTAAAAACGAAATGATCAAAAACTTTTTGGGTTCTTTGTCGTATTTATCCTTCAGGTAGATGTACCAGGCGATAGCAATTCCGGGGGCAATGGCCAGGGCAAACAGCATAGTGTCAGTTTTTGACTAAGACGATGAAAGAGAAAAGAGATAGAAAGAGTAGTCGCTGACTAAATTCTATACTTTCTTTTGCTTCTTTCTCCTTCATTCTCGTAGTTAAATTAATAAATCTGGTTTATATTTAGCTACGTGTATAGAGAAAGCTATATAATGTAAGCCACTTTTTAACCTCTTTTTTCTTTCATTCTTTTGGTTTAAAAACCTGGATTATATTTAGGTAAACGATCAAAGAGCAAGATGAAAAAAGAAATAAAATTAACTCTTTGATCTCTTTTCTCTTTTATTCTCTTAGTTTATGAAAATAACCATTACCGCTGCTTTTCTGCTTATTGTTTCTTTTTCTGCCAATGCCCAGCGCTTTGGGGGTAACAAACCTTCCGTAAAATGGAAGCAGGTGAATACCTCAGCCGCAAGGGTCATCTTTCCGGAAGGGCTCGATACATTTGCACAACGTATTGCCAGCATAGATGAACGGCTCAATGCCGCCACATTGCCAACCATCGGTACCAGCCAGCAAAAGATCAATATTGTTCTGCAACCTACCACCATTGTTTCAAATGGATACGTAGCGTTAGGGCCCTATCGCAGCGAATTCTATTTAACCCCGCCACAAAATAGCTTTGAATTAGGCAGCCTGCCATGGTCCGATATGCTGGCCATGCATGAATACCGGCACGTGCAACAGTATAATAACTTCAATGTAGGATTGTCAAAGTTCTTTCGTGTTGTATTTGGTCAGCAGGGGCAGGAACTTGCCAATGCCGTGTCTGTTCCAAACTGGTTCTGGGAAGGTGACGCCGTTTTCCAGGAGACACTGATTAGTAAGCAAGGCAGGGGGCGACTACCTTTTTTCTTTGATGACTATCGTTCATTATGGAAAGCCGGTAAAAATTATAGCTGGATGAAACTGCGCAATGGCTCACTGCGCGATTTTACACCTGATCATTATCGTTTAGGTTATATGATGGTAGCCTATGGCCGCGAGAAATATGGCGATGACTTCTGGAAAAAGGTAACGCATGATGCAGCTGCTTTCAAAGGTCTCTTTTATCCTTTTCAAAAAGCCATTCGTCAATATGCAGGCGTTAGCTACCAGCAGTTTCGTACAGACGCGCTTAATTATTTTAAACAACAGTTAGGTGATGCGCAACAGACACCGGTAACTACATCCAAACATTTTCTTGCCAACCAGGAGTTCCCGGTTTATACCGACAATGAAACGGTGATATATGTAAAGGATAGTTATAAACAAATACCTGTTTTTATAGAAAAGAAAGGTGAACACGAACGGCGGATAAGAGTACGTGATGTGTCAATTGACAACCAGTTTTCTTATCGCAATGGAAAAATTGTATACGCTTCTTTCCGCCCGGATTATCGCTGGGGCTGGAACGATTACGATGAAGTACAGGTGCTGGACGTTGCTTCCGGCCGGCAAACAACCATTACGCATCATACAAAATATTTTTCACCGGATATCAGTGAAGATGGTAAAACAATTATAGCAGCAGATGTACAACCCAATGGCAATTATCAATTGCATATACTGGATGCAGCAACCGGTGAAGTATTGAATCGTCTGCCTAATCCTGATCATTTTTTATATACCTATCCCAAATTTGTAAATGATAAACAGGTAGTGTCTGCTGTAAAAAATAACATCGGGCAAATGGCACTGGTGCTGATTAATATTGCTGATGGGAAATCTGAATTACTGACCCCGTTTTCATTCAGGGTAATAGGTTTTCCGCTGGTACAGCATGGTATGATATATTTTAGTGCCGCAGATAAAAAAGTGGACAAGATATTCAGCATTAACCTGCAGGATAAAAAAATACGCAGCCTTAATACAACCACAGAAGGCATTGGATCTTACCAACCAGCTGTCAGTAATAAAAATATTTTATTCAGCACATTCACTGCTTATGGCTTTCGCCTGCAGCAGGTAAATGATGCAGCTGATAAATGGGAAGACGTATCCTCCACTGAATGGCAAAGTGAATTGCCAACACCAGGGGTTGACTTTACAAAAAACAACACTGCTAGCTTGTTATCAACCGTAGCCAGGAAACCTGAAGCAGTATCGTCTTATCGAAAGTCAACACGTCTTATAAATTTTCATAGCATTCGTCCCCTGACAGATGATCCTGATTATACTATTTCAATAGCAGGAGAGAATGTGCTTAATACGTTGCAGTCGGAAATTTATTTTACTTACAATACCGATGAGCGATACAAGAGAGTAGGTTTTAACACTGAGTATGCTGGATGGTACCCGCATATATCAGCGGGTGTGAGTCATACTTTTGAACGCCAGGGCCTCTCGAGGGGACTCAAGCGTTTTTATTTTGATGAGACAGAATTAAAAGCCGGTTTGAATATTCCTTTTAATTTTAGCAAGGGGAGATCGTATACTTATTTAACGATAGGATCAGACTATGTCTATAACCAGCCAACGGCAAGCGGCATTTATAAAGATTCGGTAGCTGCATTCAGCTATATGAGTAGTTATATTAGTTTTACCAATCAGTCGCAACAGGCAAAACAGCATATTAATCCACGGTTTGCCCAAACGCTTCTTATCAGTTATAGAAATGGCGTGACAAGACTTGCCGGCGCACGGTTGTTGTTAAACGGCAATTTATACCTGCCGGGCTTTTTTAATACGCATAGTATAGTGTTGAACGCCGCGTATACCGCCCGTGGCAGAAACGATAAGATCAATTTTTCCAATAGTTTTCCATTCTCAAGAGGATATAATTCCGTGAACTTATACCAGATGTACAAGTTTGGCGCCAACTATCATTTTCCGCTGTTATATCCTGATGCAGGTATTGCCAACACCGTTTATTTTATGCGCGTACGCGGCAATGCTTTTTATGACTACACAAGAGCAGATGATTTTTATTCCAATGGACAGCCATTCAGGGGTGTATTCAGTTCTGCAGGCGGAGAAATATTTTTTGATACCAAATGGTGGAACCAGTTACCGGTAAGCTTTGGTTTCCGTTACAGCCGCCTGCTGGATAGTGATTTATTTGGAAGAGGTGCCAACTGGTTTGAGTTTATATTACCGGTGAACCTGTTGCAGCGGTGACCGGTTAATTAGTTGACCGGTTGATCGGTTGATCGGTAATTGGGAACTAGTATTCACCTGAAGATATGACATACTGTACCATATATTGAAATTACGGTAGTCCCGGAGAGTTGCGCCCAAAGACTACCACAATTTGGCCAGCAGTCAACTAATCAACGAGTCAACTGATCAACAGCACCACCACAATCGTACAGCAGTTGTATCAATTACGGACAACCTAAAATTTGGCGCGGCTATAAGTTTTTGAGTGCTAACCTCTTCATAAAATGGCACCTTATTGGGATAGTTACTGGCAGATCAGTCTCCTGCCTATCATGAAAACATTACCTGCCGATAACCAGCTAAAACACTGCCATGATAAAAAACTATTTCAACATTGCCTGGCGGAACATAGTAAAGAATAAAACTGTCTCCGTCATTAATGTTTTGGGACTTACGCTTGGTATTACTGCCTGTCTTATTATTTATCTTGACACAAGTTTTGAATTGAGCTATGATAATTTTCAATCCGAAAAGGAAAGAATATACCGGGTGGTTACTTCGTCTTCGGACGGTTCAGAAAATATAAAGTACAGGCCGTCGGTGCCGGACCCAATGGCCGCCGCAATAAGAACTGAGTTTACAGGTATAGAGAAAGTGGCCCAATTTCATAATTATTATGCAAAGGTTTCCATACCTGCCAGGGGCAGGGCAACTAAAACATTTGATGCCGCCAACGAAAGAGAAGAGGAGGCATCTGATATTATCATCAGCGACCCCGAATATTTCGACCTTTTCAAATATGAATGGATGGCCGGTAATGCAGCTTCCATGAAACAGCCTTTCCGGGTGACGCTTACAGAAAGTAAAGCGATGAAATATTTTGGCGACATATCGCCGAATCAAATGATAGGAAGAGAGATCATTTACAACGATTCGTTACGGCTCTTTGTATCCGGCATTGTAAAAAATTATCCCGGCAACTCAGACTTCCTGTTTAGTGATATCATTTCATCTGCAACAATCCGGGAGAGTTTTCTGAAAAACAATTTCGATTTTGCCAATTGGCAAAGGTGGACGAAGGTTTCCCAAACGTTTGTAAAGATGTCGAAAGGCGCCACTCCTTTTCAATTTCAACAACAAACACCGGACATCGTTAAAAAGAATATGGACATTGGTAAGGGAATTAAGGTTAGTATTTCGCTGCAACCACTTTCGGATATTCATTTTAATGATAAGTACAAGGCTGCTTATGGAAGAAATGCTCACCTGTCAACGTTGTATGGTTTGATGGCAATTGCGATATTTATTTTACTTATTGCCGTGGTGAACTATATAAATTTAGCTACTGCACAATCATTGCAAAGGGCAAAGGAAATTGGCATTCGAAAAGTGTTGGGCAGCAGCAGGGGAAGCCTCGTTATATATTTTTTGTGTGAAACATTCATCATTACCATGCTTTCTGTAATACTGTCGTTAATAATTATACCGCCACTGATAGGAGCGTTTCATTCATTTCTGCCGGATGGAATTGCGTTATCTCCCAATGTTCCTACTATAACGTTTTTATTGTTTATTGCTATTGGCACGTCATTATTTGCCGGATTTTACCCTGCAAAAATATTATCTGCCTATGCGCCGGTACTCACATTGAAGGGTGCGCACTTTCAACAGGACAGCGGGAAGAATTATTTGCGAAAAGGATTGATCATATTCCAGTTTGCCATTTCATTGATATTTATTATTGGAACACTTGTTATTGGCAACCAGCTAAATTATGTGCTTAATAAGGATATGGGGTTTGCTAAAAATGCGATTATTAATATTCCCGGCAACCAACATTACCCCAGGGAAAAAATGCAAATCCTGGCGCAGCAAATCAAACAACTGCAGGGTGTAGAAATGGTGAGTGTAGGATTGGGAACGCCGGCGGAAGAAAGTCATTGGAGCACTATTTTAAAATCCAAAGAATTGAATGGGGCGGAGGTTGGATCACAATTCCAGGCGGGTGATGAAAATTATATTCCACTTTATGAACTTCGGTTGGTAGCCGGCCGGAATTTATATCCAAGCGATACGATGAAAGAATACCTGATTAATGAGACATTAGCCAGAGAACTGGGATTTAAACGGCCCGAAGATGCCATTGGTAAAACAATCTCAGGTGGTGGGGATGACGGCACTGCTTCACATAAGTTACTCCCTATAGTTGGCGTACTTGCAGATTTTCATTCACAGTCGCTGCATGAAACAATTGCGGCCACTTTTATGAGTACATCCAAAAAGTATTCGAGAATGATTAGCGTTAAGCTCTCCACGCAAGGCAAACAAATCAGCCATTTCAGGGAATCAATAACAAAGATTGAAAGCCTTTGGAAAAAGGTTTACCCCAATGAAAAATTTGATTACAGGTTTTTTGATCAAACCATCGCTAAGTTTTATGCCAAAGAGCTCAAAACGGCGCAGCTGATGAACATCGCAATGGGCATTGCCATTTGTATTTCCTGTATGGGCCTGTTTGGACTGGTGACATTTGCGGCGCAAAAAAGAACGAAAGAGATTGGTATACGAAAGGTGCTGGGAGCAACTGTTGCTGATATTGTTTCGATGTTGTCGCTTGATTTTATAAAGCTCGTGCTGCTCGGCTTTTTAATTGCATCGCCGCTTGCCTATTATTTTATGCATCAATGGCTGCAGGATTTTGCATACAGAGTTAATATCAGCTGGTGGACGTTTATCCTGGCCGGTTTGGCGGCAACAGCAATTGCACTTGCAACAGTAAGTTTCCAGGCAATAAGAGCGGCTATTGCAAATCCGGTGAAGAGTTTAAGAGCGGAGTAACGGGGAATTAGTAATTTGGAATTGGGCGTGACCGCGAACCCAATTCCAAATTCCTTTTTACCTATAAAGTAGCTAAACTATCCTCAATTACTTTCAACTTAGCTTCCGCATCAGCTTTTTTCTTTTGTTCCAATGCTACCACTTCCGGTTTTGCATTTTGGACAAAGCGTTCATTGCTGAGTTTCTTTTCTACCGATAACAGGAACCCTTTGAGGTATTCCGATTCTTTGAGCAGATCTTCTTTCTGGTTGCCTTTATTGGCGGTTTGTTCCGATTCAATATAAAATTTGTTGTTGCCTGCCACTATGGTAATGGTATTTGCAACGACATCATTGGTAAATGCAATGCGCTCTGCATTTATTTGTTTGCCCAGTAATGCTATTACCGGCTCATACACTTCTTTTGCCGTAGTTTGTATATGCAGGACAATTGTTTCCTTTGGTTTTATCTGCGCTTTGTTCCTGGCGTCACGAATAGCTGTGATGGTGTCTTTCAACAATTGTCCATTGGCAAGCACGGCTGGTTTAGCTGGTTCAATAGCGCTGAATTGTTTCACACAAAGATCTACATCGCGTGTTGCCAGTAAATGATAAATCTCCTCTGTAATAAATGGCATATACGGATGCAGTAGCTGCAATAGTTCAGTGAAGTAAGCTACTGTTTTGTTATATGTCTCCGCATCTATCGGTTGTTCAAATCCGGGTTTCACCCATTCAAGGTACCAGCTGCAGAAATCATCCCATATCAATGAATAGATTGTTTTCAATGCTTCACTCAGCCTGAATTGCTTCATCAGCATTTCCACTTCAGCCTTTGCTTCATTTAACCTGTTAGCAAACCAGGAGATAGGGAAGCTATTAGCTGCGAGCTGCGGGTTAGTGGCGTTTCGGCTATCGACTCTCGACTCCCAACTCTTAACTAATTTCAACGCGTTCCATAACTTATTATTAAAAAACTTTCCCTGTTCCAGCGAAGATTCATCAAACAACAAATCATTACCGGCAGGAGAGGAGATCATAATACCAAAACGTACCGCATCGGCGCCATAGGTATCAATCAGGTTAAGCAGATCGGGTGAATTGCCAAGGCTCTTACTCATCTTTCTTCCCTGCTTATCGCGCACCATGCCGGTAAAATAAACGTCTTTGAATGGAATTTCTTTTTCGTATTCCATGCCTGCCATTACCATGCGTGCTACCCAAAAGAAAATAATATCCTGTCCTGTTACCAATACAGATGTAGGATAATAGTATTTCAGTTCTTTATTGCCGGGTTGCGTAATGCCATTAAACACTTCCATGGGCCATAGCCAGGAGGAGAACCAGGTATCGAGCACGTCCTCATCCTGGAGCAGCTTCGAGCTATTAGCTGTGGGCTGTGAGTTCTTATTCTTCGGCTCGTAGCTCGCAGCTTGCCTTTCTGCTTCCTCTCCCGATTCCGCAACAAACACATTTCCCTGCTCATCATACCACGCGGGTATTTGTTGCCCCCACCACAATTGCCTCGAGATGCACCAATCTTTTACATTCTCCAGCCAGTATTTATAGGTGGCCAAAAATTTATCACCCGGGTGAATGTTGATTGCACCGCTTGTTACTGCATGAAGCGCAGGACCAGCCAGTTCTTTCATCTTTAAGAACCATTGCGTGGAGATGCGCGGTTCAACTACGGCGCCGCTGCGCTGGCTGTAGCCAAGTCGTGTCTGATACTCTTCTTCTTTTAATAAAAAATCTTTTTCTTTTAACTCGGCCACAATTTTTTTGCGCGCAATAAAGCGATCCTCTCCAATATAAATCTGGGCAGCTTTGCTAAGCGTGCCGTCTTCATTCAATGTATCTACTACTTCAAGGTTGTGTTTCAAACCAAGGTTATAGTCGTTGATGTCGTGCGCAGGCGTAACTTTTAATGCGCCGGTACCAAAATCTTTATCAACGTATTCATCAAATATGATTGGTATGCGCCGGTTGATCAGCGGCACATAGGCATAGGCCCCTTTTAAATGTGCATATCTTTCATCATCAGGGTTAACACAAATAGCAGTATCACCCATAATGGTCTCCGGTCTTTGCGTTGCAATAGTTATATAATCATTGTTGTTTTCTTTCGGATCCCCGCCTCCTGACTTCGGACTAATCTTGTATTTCAGGTAATACAGCTTCCCCTGTATATCCTTGTATTCAACTTCTTCATCGCTCAACGCTGTTTTTGCTGCGGTGTCCCAATGGATCATGCGTGCACCACGATAGATCAATCCTTTTTTATACAGATCAACGAATACTTTGATAACTGCCTTGTAATAATGATCATCCATGGTAAAGCTTACCCTGTTCCAGTCCACACTGCAACCCAGTTTTGCTATCTGATTATAGATGATGCCACCATATTTCTCTTTCCATTCAAAAGCATATTTCAGAAATTCGGTGCGGGAAAGATTTTTCTTTTCGATGCCTTTTTCTTTTAGCATCTGTACCACTTTAGCTTCTGTGGCAATAGAGGCATGGTCGCTGCCGGGTACCCAGCAGGCGTTGAAGCCACTCATTCTTGCTTTACGCACCAATATATCCTGTACGGTTTCATTGAGTGTATGGCCCATGTGCAACACACCCGTTACATTGGGCGGAGGAATAACTACTGCAAACGAGGGGCGATCATCCGGCTCGCTATTAAAATATTTTTTATCGAGCCAATGTTTGTACCATTTCTCTTCTGTTTCTGCCGGGATATAGTTCTTGCTTAATTCCATACTTCTTGATTTGGGAATTGGTAATTGGAAATTTGGAATTAGATAGCGACGCAAGTGCCCAAATTCCAAATTACTAATTCCTAATTCCGGGTCTGCAAAGGTAATAAAATGCGCTTGCTTTAAACGCGGTAAAAACCGTAATTTCATTCTTCGGCAAAATCAAAATGACATGCCACATGGCCCGGCATGAAATTGCTTCGCCGAATTTGAAAGAACAGTCCGTATTATGTATGCAATTGTAGATATAGAGACCACCGGTGGCAGTGCTACTTCCAGCTGTATTACTGAAGTAGCGATCGTACTTCACAATGGCAATACTGTTGAAGGAAAGTATCATACATTAATTAACCCCGGAGTTGCCATTCCAAGATATATCACTGCATTAACAGGTATCACCAATGAAATGGTATATGCAGCACCGCGTATGGAAGAAGTGGCTGCCAATATTTTCAATTTGTTGCAGGACCGCATATTTGTGGCGCACAATGTCAATTTTGATTATTCCTTTCTCAAATATCACCTGGGCCTGCACGGTCATGATCTCAATGTGCGGAAATTATGCACGGTACGCATGAGCCGCAAAGTTTTTCCCGGATTTATGAGTTATAGTCTTGGTAATCTCTGCCGGCAGTTAGATGTTACCATTACCAACCGGCACCGTGCTATGGGCGATGCTATGGCCACTACCCAGGTGTTTGAAATGATACTGGCGCAGGATAACAACAATGTACTTCCTAAAATGATAAAAGGGAAGAACAAAGAACAATACCTGCCGCCACATTTGCCATCACAGCATATAGAACAGTTGCCGTCTACTCCGGGGGTATATTATTTTCACGATCAAAAAAACAAGATCGTATATGTAGGTAAAGCCGTTAACCTGCAACAGCGCGTAAAGAGCCATTTCAGTAACAATGATGGTGGTAAACGGAAGCAGGAATTGCTGCGGAACATTTATAGCATTTCACATCAAACATGCTCCAGCGAACTGGCCGCATTGATCCTGGAGAGTGTAGAGATAAGAAGATTGTGGCCACGGTATAACCGCAGCCAGAAAAAATATCATTACGAATACGGTTTATACACGTACGAGGATCAGCAGGGATACCGCCGGTTATTTATAGAAAGAAAAAAGCCGCACTTAACAGCAGTATATACATTCAACCTGTTGCATGAAGGACAAGTGTTGCTGAAAAAAATAATAGCAGAATATGAATTGAATGAAGGCTTGTGTTTTGTTGATAAAACAGGCAAGGTTCCTGTAACAGAGCCGGCTTCAACATACAATGCAAAGGTGGAGAAAGCCATTCAATCGTTGCAACAGGAACTACCAAGTTTTGTTGTAACAGATACAGCAGATTCAACAGGAAGTTATATGGTAATGGAACGTGGCCGATTTATTGGTATGGGCCAGTACATGGAGAAACTAGAACTGACAGATTTGGAAAGCATCAAGCAGCATATAACGATCTATCCCGATAATGACTACATAAGGGGATTGATCTACCAGTTCGCTGAAAAGTATCCGGAACAAAAAATAAAAATTTTCTCCTAATCCAAACCACAACGAAATGAAAAGGAGAAAATAAGCTTCTTTCAATCCACATAGAGGCGTGAATCGTTAGAATAATGTTTTTGGGGTAACAGGCGCTTGTTATTTCCAGGCAAGGAAAGTAACTGCTGCAATAACTGCGTAAAGAACAATTACAATCAGCGCTATTTTAGCACCGCTACTTTGAGTCAAATCAAATTTCATAAAACTTTGTTTTAGGATGAACCAATAAATAGGGAACAGACTACGGTTAGTCTTCAATGGGGTTTACGGAGTGGCTTTTCGCTGATGGAGGATTGAGTTACAGGTTCTCGCCTGCGTGGTTGAATTAGACTTTCATCCGGCATGCAAGTTATCCACTTTCCTCGTTTTATGCAAGTTTTCTGTCGGGATTTTTCTTAAACGAGTACTAATAGTAAATTATTGTTATTTTGAGCGCAAACCAGCTATTTATGGAGAGAAACCTCAGGTCGTGGCACAGCCCGTCGCTTGATAAAGAAATGCCCATTGCAACCTACGGATACTATGGATTTGCCCTGCTGATGATTCCAACGGCCGCGGCCGATTACCTTGAATATGAACGTTTTCAACTGATGGATTACCTGGCCCCTTTTATAGATGGTGGCAAGGTAAAAGTCTTCTCCATTAACAGCATCAACAATGAAAGCTGGATGAACAATCATATGGACCCCCGTCATAAGGCCATTCGTCACCAGCAATTCAATAACTACGTCTTTAATGAGGTGGTTCCTTTTATCCGGAACAACACTAGCCTGGAGACCCCGATCATTACCTGCGGCGCTTCTTTTGGCGCCCTGCACAGCGCCAATTTGTTCTTTAAGCGCCCCGATTTAATCAATGGCTGCATAGCCATGAGCGGTGTGTATGACCTGACTGAATATACCAAAGGCTATTTTGACGATGACGTTTATTACAATAGTCCCATCCATTATTTACCCAATCTTACCGACCATTCTATTCTTGAACAGATACGCCGCAGTCATCATATTCACCTGGTAACCGGTAGTGGCGACCATGAGGACCCGGAAGCCAACCGTCGTTTCGGAGGTGTTTTATATAACAAGGGTATTAATTACGACCTTGACATATGGGGCCCGGAATGGCGGCACGACTGGCCCACCTGGCGCGCCATATTGCCGCATTATTTGGGGGCGAAGTTCTAGCGGAGCCTACGGCCTCCCCCTTACCCCCTCCAGTGGAGGGGGATTGGCAAGAGCGTGAGTAATAGTATCAGTGTCGTAATTAATGAAAACATTATAGCTATTACATAGAGATCGGGTTCAAGCTCTCGCCTTGAAGAGGATTAGGTGAGTAAATCTTGTCACCCTGAGCCTGCCTGCAGGCAGGCCTGTCGAAGGGATATAAATCATTTATCACTTTTGGGCCCGCCGTTTTTTTCCTGTGTTTTCTTTAATATGTCAACGTATCGTTTGGCGTCTGCATTGGCGGGTTCAAGCGCCAGCAATTTTTCAAAATAATCAATGGCTTCTTCGTAATTCTTTTCGGTGTTGGCTTTATAAGCTGCTATATAGCCATAGGCTTCTACCAAATGTTTCTTCTTTGTATTATCAAGCGAGATATCATCCGCGGTATCTGTGCCGGATAATAGTTTTATAAGATTGGTATAATGCGGAACAGCCAGTCCCTGTTCCATCGATGTATCAATACCTGCTGCTGATCTTGCGCTCCAGTAATAGCCAAACTCTTCTTCGGGGTATTTGGTTTCATAGATATTAAATATACTATCGGCCATATTGAAATTCTTACCAAGAAAATATGCAATGCCCCAGTTGAACAAGTCAACGTTGGTGGTATTGGCAGTTACAGCGTAATACTTGCCGAGCCAGTATGCTTCGTTGTTATAGTCCTTTATCTTTTTGTACAATGAACCGATTGTCTTGTAGTAGGCGGCCTTCTTTTTATCATCTTTTTCAATATTGGCGGCTTTTGCATAATAAGCAACTACTGAATCTTCTTTTCCACCTATAGCCGTATATATATCCGCCATCGCTTCAAAGTCTTTTACAATAAGTCCCGTGTCTTGTTGTGCCTTAAAATATTGTTCCATATAACCGAGCGCGTCTGCAGGTCTGCCGGATTCTTTATAGCTGTACCCAATCAATTTATACAAACGAGGCGCTGCATTATTGCCATTGACGGCAATTAGTTGCTTTGCTTTTTCAATAGCCGCATCATATTGCTTCGAAACATATAACATGTCCGTTAGCAATACATCGTTTTTGATGTCTGTATCAACCGCGGAAATGTATTGCTGCAGGTATTGCATTGCTTTTGGGGCGTCTTTAAAATAATAGTGGTAATACAATTCATACAGCGCCGGTGCATATTGCGGATCCGCAGCAACGGCTTTGTTGAAATAATCGAGGTACATTTCTGCATTGGCCTGTGAGGTATAGATCTTTCCAATTTTATAATTGGCAACTGCATAGTTTTTGTCTTTCTCCAATGCGTCTTCATAAGCTTTGAAGGCCTGTCCGCCATCCTGCATTTTTCTATAGGCATCTCCCAGCGCTACATACAACGCGGGGTTCTTTTCATCACGTTTTATTGCTTTGTTCAACAGGTCGATGGCATAAGCAGCATCGCCTTCTTTTACATTGACATGGGCCTGTGCCACTTCCAGCAATGTAGCAGGATCTTTCATTTTTGTATCCTTCAGTGCCTTATCAAAATAATATTTAGCACTATCCGGATTCTTTTCCGCCAATAAAATATGGCCATACGCGCTTGTAAGCAAAGGCTTTTCCCGCAATGTCGCCGGCGCCTGCAATAAGCTATCCTTTATTTGTTTTACCTGTTTGTTTTCGAGATAGGCATGCGTAAGTAACAGCCATGCGCCCTCGTCGTTTGGGTTGGCACGGAGAACCGTGTGTAGCGCCGTTATGGCGCTATTATATCGTTCATGATATAATAATTGCTGCGCATCCTGCGTGGTTTGCGCCATCGTTGCTACTACGGAAAACAACATGCCTGTTATGCTAATTACCTTTTTCATTTAAGAGCCCTTATATTTTAGTTAAGAATTGATGATGCCATATGGCATTGCAGTTAATACCTGCAGCCTTGAGTTTGCTTTTATCATACCGGTAATATGCCGGCCCGAAAAAGCAGAGATGCGTGTTTCTGTATGAGGGTTCACCAATATAATATCCGCGCCAATTTGCTGCGCGTATAGCAGTGCCGCCTTTGGCAGGTTATGCCCCTGCAATACTTTATGTTCTATTGGACAGTGTGCCCAGGACTTTAAAATGCGATACGTATCTATGAACGCCGGAGGAAGTGCAGATGTTCCATTGTCTGCTTTCATCAGCGTTACAAGATGCACCATGGCCCTGTTCTTTTTTGCCAGTGCCGCGAGCAATTCAATCTTTCGTGTTGGAACAAAGCCTGATACCGGGAAAACAATTGATTTAATACTGCTGTGAAAAGAACCTGGCTTTACCGTTAGTACCGGTGCGCCGCTTTCCGTGGCTATGGCATCGGGGTTCACTGCAGAAAAGAAATCGAACCAGTTGTGGTTATCGTGCTTGCCAATTATTATTAATTGTGTGTTGGTTGTTTTTGCCATGTCGATGATCCTGCGCTGAATGGCATTGGAGAATATAAGATGTGTGGCTACCTCAATCTCCGGTCGTGTTTCTTCAATACTGGTTTTCCACTGCTCCAGTTTAGCGATCGTTCCTTCTGCATCATATTGATCGGTAATGTTGGCAAACATACCATAGAGGCCCGTTGTTAAACCAATGTCTACCACATGCAACAGGTGAATGATGGTATCGTGTGGCACCGCCAGTTCCAGTGCTTTCTTGACCGCCAGTTCTGTGTTAATAGAAAAATCGACCGGTAGTAAAATGTTCCTGAATGATACTGCCATCCGGTCAAATTATATTGCCGGTATTAGCCTTCCGTTAGAAAAAGATTAGAATTTGATTAGAGTCTGTTGCAAAGCTCCATTGACTTTAGCCGGGCGCGCGGGATTGCGTAAATTGCTTGTTATTTAAAACGTGAACAGGGAATATGGAAGAAAGAAAAATTCTTATTGTGGAAGACGAGCAGAAGATTGCAGATACACTAAAGTTTGGCCTGGTGGAGAATGGTTTTTATGCAGAGACAGCATACGATGGAAGGATAGGCCAGCAACTATTTGCGTCACATGCCTTTGACCTGGTGATACTGGACATTAACCTGCCGGGCATGAACGGATATGAGTTGTGCAAAATCATTAGGATAAAAAATCCTAATATCCCCATCATTATGCTTACCTCATTAAGTTCACTGAACGATAAAATAGATGGTTACGATGCGGGGGCGGATGATTATATGGTGAAGCCATTTGAGTTTCGTGAGTTGCTGCTAAAAATAAGGGCGCTGCTAAAACGTACCATGAACCAGTACCTGCCGGTAGGTAACATGTTAAAGGCAGCTGGTCTTGAAATGAACCTTGATAGTAAAGAAGTGCAACGCGATGGCAACCGCATCAATCTTACCGCCAAAGAATTTCAATTGCTGGAATATTTGCTGCGCAATAAAAACAGGGTTGTGTCGCGTGCCGATATTGCCATTAATGTATGGGACATTGATTTTGACAGCAACACCAACGTAATAGATGTTTATATCAGTTACCTGAGAAATAAGATTGATAAAAACTATCCGCATAAATTAATTCAGACACAGGTTGGAATGGGTTATATCTTAAAAGAAAGAGAACACTAATGCCGGTAAGGTTACGCATCACATTGTTGTTCGCCATTATTGTATTGTCCATACTAACTTTGGTATGCGGCTCCATTTATTATTTTTCCTATGCCAATCGCTTATGGAACATCAGCACCCGCTTAACAAACCGTGCTATTACCACCGGAAGGCTGTTGAGTCAATCGGAAATATTTGATAAAGCGCTTATTCAAAAAATAGATTCTTCCACTACGGTTACCATGAGCGATAAGACCGTGCAGGTATATGACTACCTCGATAACAGGATATATACGTATAGCGATCTGCCCAATGATACGCTTAAAGTGGACAGAAACATATTGGATGAAGCAAGGGTAAAGGGCCATATGTATTTTAAGTACGGTGATAAAGATGCCATTGCACATCATTATACCAGCAATAATTACCGGGTGGTGCTGGTAGTAGCGGCCATTGATAACGATGGCAAAACAAAACTTCACCAGCTGGCTATTATTTTATGGTTAAGTCTGCTGGGTGGAATTTTAATCGCTGTAGCAGGTGGTTATATTTTTTCCGAGCGATTGCTGCGCCCCATTCGTAAGATAGCTGATGAGGTGAACGAGATTTCTGCACAAAGCCTGGCGCGCAGGATTGCCACGCATAATAACAAAGATGAATGGAGTTACCTGTCGTTAACCCTGAACCAATTGCTGAACCGGCTGCAGGAAAGTTTTGAGGTACAGCGAAGGTTCATCTCCAATGCCTCGCATGAATTATCAACACCGCTCACTTCTATATCGAGTCAGCTGGAAGTGTCTTTGCAGCGCGACCGCGAAGCAGATCAATACAGGCAGGTGATGCAGTCCGTTCACCAGGATGTGCGCCATCTGAATAAGCTTACCCAAACATTGCTTGAGTTTGCCAGGGCATCCGGCACGCCGGGCGGACTTGAAATTGACCTCGTAAGAATAGATGAAGTCTTAATGAGGCTGCCCGGCGATGTGATGAAACTGGATAGCAATTATACCGTTTTACTGGAATTTGATGCATTACCCCCGGAAGAGGAGAAGCTATTGGTTTTTGGCAACGAGGAACTTTTATTTACCGCATTTAAAAATATTGTTACCAATGCGTGCAAATATTCGTCAAATCATTCGGCAAAGGTAAATTTGTCCGTAGCCGGCCATGAAATAACTGTTGTAGTGAGCGATACAGGCAGGGGAATACCCGGGGAAGAGATGACAAGGATATTTCAACCGTTCTACCGGATAGACGCAGATAGTAAAATTACCGGGTTTGGGTTGGGATTATCGCTTTCAAGCCGTATCTTTAAGCTTCATAAGGGTGATATTAGTGTAAACTCTGTCGTAGGAAAAGGTTCTGCATTCACTATCACGCTTCCCGCAGCTAATGATGGCGGACGGTTCTAACCGGTTTCTAATTCCAATCTAATTTCCTGTTAATAACACCAGCGCATTTTGCGATGATCAAAGGTCATCTCTCTATGAAGCTGAAACATTTGCTTGTTGCCCTTTTCTTTTTTTCAGGACTTATTTCTGTTGTATGCGGTTATCTGGTAAAGCAGAACGCCGTATATAAAACAGAGAACAGGACGTTGTTATTACAAAACGATTCCCTGTTGTCAATAAATATGGACCTGGAAAATGAACTAAGAAAGTACAAACGGAATTCTATTTCGCGGATCACTAACATCAGTAAACAAGCAACCGAATGAAGATCATCATTCAGTCACTCGACTTTGTAGCGGGAGAGAAACTAAGATACTTCCTGGAAGAGCATGCCAGAACACTGCCCGAGACCACCGGCCAGCAGATTACCAAAGCAGAAATTATTTTGGGCGAAGAAACGACTGATCTTTCCGATAAAAAGTTTTGCGCCATTCGCGTGGTGGTTCCCGATAAAAATTATCTCGTTACCGAACATGCCAGTAATTACGAAAAGGCTTTTATCATTGCGTTGGAAGGAGTGAAGCGGCAGATAAATGTTAGTAGTACGGATGCTTCGTCGCAGGATGTGGTGGATGATAAAATGCTTTCTTGATTTTTTTTAAAGTCGTTTCTATATAGCGAGTTTCTTCTTGTTCAACTCCCTAATGCCTCGGGCCGGCGGGCCATCGTAGCTGGTTCGACGCTCTATTTTCCTCTAAGGCTATAATTCAGCTTTCGTTTTTACTTCAGCCATTCCTTTATTCAACGGCAGAATAAAGCTCACGGAAAATAAGGCATCTCACCCGGCTACTGGTATCTGGTTAAGTAATAGCAAATCGTTGTATTTTAAGCTCCATCTTGCTCAATTTGTAGCCTTCTTTTCATCTAACTCAAATAAAATATCTTTGCATCATGCAAGTGGTATTATTTGAGGACCTGGGACACATGGATTACAAAACCGCGTGGGATTACCAGGAAGATTTATTGCAGGACAACATAAAGATTAAGGCCGCCATCAGGCGTTTTAATGATGCGTTTGACAAATTACCCGAGGACAAACAGGCAGTTGTCAACTCCGCAATTGATACAAAATTAAAGATGCAGGAAGCTGAACTCATGTCTCACGCTTCACGCCTGGCGCCTCACGATTCTTCACTCACGCCTGACGCCTCACGCCTCACGACAAAAAACTGTCTTCTCTTCGTTGAACATCCCCCTGTTTATACCCTTGGTAAAAGTGGTAAAAGAGAACACATCCTCATTGACGAAGCCGAAATGGTGGCGCGCAATATTGAATTCTATCATACCAACCGCGGTGGCGATATTACATTTCACGGACCACAGCAGTTAGTAGGTTATCCCATTCTTGATCTCGAAAATTTTTATACCGATATCGGTCGTTACCTGCGCAACCTGGAAGAAGTAATCATTCTTACAATGGCCGAATATGGCTTGAAGGGCGAACGCTCACCCGGTGAAACCGGTGTGTGGATGGATGCAGGTATAAAAGGGCAGGAGCGTAAGATCTGCGCCATGGGTATACGCTGCAGCCGATGGATTACCATGCATGGTTTTGCGTTTAATGTAAATACTGATCTTTCTTATTTTGAGCATATTGTTCCTTGCGGCATCCACGATAAGAAAGTTACCTCACTCCAAAAAGAATTAGGGCATGAAGTTTCGATGGAGGAAGTGAAGGAGAAGGTGAAAAGGAATTTTGAGGAAGTTTTTGACGCCAGGTTAATGTGAAGATGTGGAAATATGTAGATGTGGAAATGTGTAGATGTGGAAATGTGTAGATGTGGAAATGTGAAAATAGCTCGCGCATAACCTTACATTGGTCAGCGTCCCCTTTCACCCTGGCTGGTGTCCCCACCAGCCGGAACAATTTTCGCCTTTACCGACCGGAATATATGTATTGAACGGCTCATAGCCGTAGATGGTAAGGCTGCGATATACTGTTGATATACTTTAAGTACGCTTTTAGTACGTCTTTGACACGGGTAACATACGGAAACTATACGCATAATAACCGCTATCGCCTTAACACAGAGAAACAGAGATACAGAGCACACGGAGAATGTTTTTGCCCGCTCACCCCGGCTGGTGGAGACACCAGCCCCGGTGGAGATGCATCGTAACATAGAGAATATTTGCTTACAACTCTCCATGGCTGGTATCCTCACCAGCCATCCCCAGCCTACTTTAACGTAAACTTATAAGTGTCTTCTCTACGGAAGTAATAGTTTTATTTGCATGATTAGACTATTACTTATCCTTTTTCTTACTGGTTATACTATCTCCGCTCTTGCGCAGGACAATATGTTGGCGCTGAAGAAGCGTTCGAACACCATCCAGCGTTTCTGGAAAAATGGTTACATCTCCTTTCAATTGCAAGATGGCCGGTGGATGAAAGGCGTTATTACAAAGATTGCCAACGACTCGTTTTATTTAACCACTGAAATTATCACCAACTCTTTATTGCGTGCCGACACACAGCACTATAGCGGTTATCATTATGCCATCAGCGATATTTATGCATTGCCCAAAAGAGGTTTACAGATTGATTATATAAACGGAGAGTTTCAAATAAACAAAGCTGCCGGTCACATGCATTTCTATTGGGTAAAAAGCGGCTGGCTGTTCCGCGCCGGCGCTATTGGCTACGTGGCATTAGATGCTGCCAATGGTCTTATAAAACACAATTTCACTTTTTCCGGCAGCAAGTATGGTATAGCTGCCGGTGTATTTGCGGGCGGGGTGCTGTTGAAGAAGGTATATAAAGTTACTTATAGGTTGGGGAAGAAGTATCGGCTGGAGGTGGTGAAGATGTAACTGTGCATGGCCAGATACGCGATACTTTACGCCGGCTGCTAAATGGATGCCTTCCCGCGACCGGCATCTGCATAAATGGCCTACCTTTCTTATAACCAAACCTATATTATGAAACACAATCAGCAGCCACGGCGGAAATTTCTGCAACTGGGCGCCGCAGGCGTTGTTACCACATTGTTAGGTGGAATACCTAGAACCGGTTTTGCTCAATCCACTTTTAGTGCTGATAAAGGAATTGTGGTGCATGAAGACGAAGGGCAACATCTTGTAACGGGCAGGCGCAAAGTACCCGTGACCATAAAGATTTCCAAACAGCGGCATGGCATCAATGGTATTTCATTTGCCATTGAAGAAATGATGCCCGGGCGCATAATGCGTGTGCATAAACACCTATACAACGACGAACTTATTTTTATCCATAGGGGTGAGGGAACACTTACACTGGGTGAAGAATCCATTAAAGTAAAGGCCGGCTCCGTTGCTTATGTGCCGCGCGGCGTATGGCATGGTCTCGACAATACCGGCCAGGAAAACCTGCTCATGGTCTTTCAATATTCACCCGCCGGGTTTGAAGAATATTTTATAGAGAACGGTACCCTGGAAGGCATGCCAACGAAAGTAAAAACGGAAGAAGAATATGCCATTACGGAGAAGAAGTATGGGATGGTGTATAGGGATAAGGCGTGATGAAATTTTCTTTGAGGAAAACATTGACATTACTGGTTTGGTAAGAAAAGCCTCTTGCTTTCCTGATCAAAACATTTCCATCCCCGGCCGGCGTCGTCAACAACCGGAACAAGCCGCCCCGGTCATTGTTGTACGACGTTAGATTAAAATATCTATTTTAGTACTCATTAACTAATACCGCATAAAACAAATTGTATGAGACAAAAACTGATTGTTTTGGGATTTTTCTTTTTTGTTTTCGGTGTAAAAGTGTTTTCACAAAACATGGAGATCATTCACCTGAAAAAGCTATCTACATCAACCGGTGGAGGAGGGGATGCATCTATCTATTATTTTCTGAAAGATTTTAACCAGCAAAGTGGAAAGGACTGGGACAAGATTAAAGCTGAAATACTAAAGATTTTTGAAGCAAACCAGCAGGTAAGTCAACTAACCATTTGGTTTTTGAACAAGCCTGTGTACGACTTTAGCGGTTACAAACAAAATGCCTTTGGCCACCCGGTACCGGACAACAGCGATATGTACGCCTTTACTGTTGGCAACAAAAGCAGCAACAATACCCGTTGCTCAACTACTGTTACCGGAATGACAGTTATTGAACCAACAGTGGGGTTCTTATCAAATATCTGTTATCCGCAGAAATAGGAACAGCAAAGACTATATAACGTTACAGAACCTGTATCTTATTCCTCCGGTAAGAAAACCATCCTGCTTTATTGGTCAAAACACGCTTCTCTGCGTTATACATTACCTGCCATATGTGTAGGTAAGGTATTTCATGCCCATCCTTGAAAAAGATCAGTAGAACTACGCTAGCTGGGGCGTTCGTAGTTCTATACTTTAGCCTATCCTCCTTTTATATTGGTGTTTTAATTAGTAACCTAAACCCACTTGCCATGCTCACACCCGCCAGGCGGACGAAGCTGTCCAATGCCATAAAATCTTACAAGAAGAAATATCTTGATAAAAACCATGCAGAACTGGACGAATCCGGCACGAGGTTGATGATAAACACTTTTCTTTCTGATGTACTTGGCTACTTGCCTATAGAGGAAATTAAGACAGAGTACATGATTAAAGGTACCTATGCCGATTATGTGATACAAACAAACGGCATACGACACCTGCTGGTAGAAGTAAAAGCCTATTCTTTAGAGCTCTCCGATAAACATCTCCGGCAAACCGTTAACTACGGCGCCAATGAAGGTATTGAATGGGTGCTGCTAACAAACGGCAGGCATTTCAGACTTTACAAGATACTTTTTAACAAGCCGATTGAAGAACGTGAAATGTTTACCATCGACCTTACAGATGCAACCAAGTTAAAAGCACAGATTGAACAACTGCAATACCTGCACAAAGATGCGGTTGTAAAGAAGGGCTTGCGCTCGCTTTGGAACAAATGTGAAGCACTCCATCCACTGAACATAGCCGGTATTCTTTATAGCAAAGATGTATTAAAAGTGATACGGAAACTTATCAAAGCAAAATTTAAAGAAAAGTTTGATGACGAAGAAGTAACCAAATCGCTTAATGCCATTTTACTGGAGAAAATAGACCCTTTAATCATTAAACATTACCGCGCTGGCAGATCTGATAAAAAATCTAAGAAGATGACGCCAGGTGAAAAAGAGCAATTGGCTGCTGCCAGTGAGATTGAACCGGTGGAGCAGGTGCCGCCGGCATTGATGAATTGATTAAACTAACAACTTACAAAGCAAACAGAAAAATATAAATGATATTTCAATTCGCAACATGGTCACAGAAGTCAAAGAAAAATTGATTGGGTGACCGGAAGAACAACAGGATAATAGTTTATTGAAAGGGGTTTTTCTAATAAAAATTGTTTGTTCAAAACAAATTTTAATTTCTTTCCAATGAAAAATTTTTATGCCCCGAAGGTCTTAATGTCAATTCACGGCTATAACTCCGATGGCAAATGGCAGGACAAACTGACGAATTATTTGCCTGAGTTTAATCTTAAAAGCGCGCCCTATAAATACGGGAGAAAAGTGTTTAAAATTCTACCACGACATATAGTGAAAGATGTAGAAAAATTTAGAGATTGGTATTTCTCTGTGGCAGAAAATCCAAGTTTTGGGCTGAAGATTGATGAGCCTTTTCATAGGCCTTCAATAATAGCACACAGTTTAGGTACATGGATTTTGGCAAAAACTATTTCTAAATATCCAGAGGTCAAATTTGATAAAATATTTCTTTTCGGATCAATAATCCCGAAAGGCTTTGACTGGTTTAAATTAATTCTTCGTGATCAAGTTAATTCTGTTGTATACGAAAAGGCAATGAAAGATAAAGTTGTGCCTCTAGGCTTAATATTTACTGGAAGTTTAAAACCGTGCGGTACAGAAGGATTTATTCAGAAATCGTCTTTTATTAAAGAAGAAGAACTTTCTTTGTTCGGGCATAGTGATTTTAATTACAAGGCGCACTTAAACGAATATCTAAAAAAAAGGCTAGCTGCGAAGCCTCATCAGTTAGCTGTTATCAATGGTAGGGATTTAACTGAGAGCGGGGTTGATCGCTTGTTTCGTGAAACCGGAAAGATCGATCAATTGATTTACGCCGATGAATACATTGAAAATGAGATTACAAGAGAAAAAGCAATAAATTGGTTTAGAATAGAAAAAGACATTTGGTCTTTTGTTATAAATGCATATACTAAATCACCTATTGGATATATCAACGCAATACCAGTTAAAGATGACGTATACGAAAAGTTCTGCAAGGGCGAGATATTAGAAAATCAAATTAATGCAGTAGACGTTGTTGATTATGATGACTGCTTAAGCTATAATTTAATTGTACTTTCAATTGCTATAAAAAAATCTGTTTACGAGGAAGAGACAAGACTCACAAAGGGTAGAATAGCTGAAATGCTTATAATGTCGTTTATTTATAAGATAAACAAGCATAATAACGGTAAAAACAAGTTAAAGAAATTTGCTGCATTTGCGTGGACCGATGAAGGGAAAAAGCTTTGTGAAGGATTTTGCATGAAAAAAAATACAGATAATATCTCAGGCCATCCATTGTATGAAGTAGAGATAAGCAGTCTAACTAAGGAATTAATTAAAGAGGGCAATTTTATGTCGAAGTGGTGGTACAATGAATTGCTAAAGATTTAATTGATGCAGTCAGCAACAAGTCCAGGGTAACTTAGCTCAGTCTGACAATCTAAACAGGCTCTATAAATAGCGACGGGCGAAAATATAATCGAAGTATGATCGAAGTATAATCGCCGAAACAGCATCCTGTAATCATTTGAATCGTTTAAAATCATCGTTCAGACAATTGCCGTGAAGGTAAGATTGCATAATAGCACTAGCCGGTAGTAAGCGGATATAAACGTTTGTAAATGGTACCAGGATTTGAAGGATTGAAAAGATTAACGGGATGCTATTGCGCGGCTCAGCGTGACAACCTCAAATTAGTTCGATGAATAGCGATAAGCGTAAAAAATAATTGAGATTATAAGAGACAAATCATATTGGTCAGACGGTGGCCGTCAGACCAGGGAAAGCGAAGCAGACGCATCCTGGTCACTTTTTCTTCTTCTTCAACCTCACCGCTGCATTCTGCGATAGCGTACTCGACATATACACTTCATACTTCTTGTCACCATCAGTGATGATCATGAGTGCTGTATTGGGGGGAATGGTGCCGAGGTTTTCGGCATACATGCTTATTTCGGCGGCGCTGTTTTCTTTGTCAAATGCCAGGTACATGTTGAGTGAGCGGGCAGTAAGCGGCTGTTGAGTGAGAACAGGTACCTTATTCATAAATACGCTGATGCTGTCGCCATCTATATCGCCGTTGTCGTAAAAGCTGATGCGAACAGAATCACTTTCCACTTCTATGTCTCTATTGAATATTGTCTTGCGCTGTTCAAATGATTTTACCAGCTTGGCAATCGCTTCTTTTTTGGCGATGCTGTCGGCAGACATTGTTTCAACAGGCGCCGCTTTTTTTGATGTTGTATCAACGGCAGGAAGTGTAACCACACCACTTGTATTGATCACCAGTTCTTCCTGTCGCGGCTTCCAGTATTTTTTTGTTTTGCTGGTGCTACTCCGGATGATGCTGTCCTGGTTCTTTTCCGACGCATCCATTTCATAACTCACGCGCAGTTCGGGACAAGTGTACCGGTATTTAGGCTGACTGGTAAAAGACCCTTTCAATGTACTTTTTACCTGCGATACCATTAATGTGGCGGAGAAGTCCATGGGACAATCAATGCCATCAATATCGCGGTTGCGGAAATAAGCAACGGGAATATTTTTAATAGAGATCAGTCTTGTCTTTGCATTGTACTTGCCACGAAAAAAGAAACTCTGGTAGCCATCACGGAAATAATAGCCAAACACACCTTCAATGTCATCACCTTTTTGCTTTATGATAAGTTCTGTGAGATAGTTGTTACTATTGGGGCCGGCGTTTACCGCATCTGCAACACCGTACCAACTGCCGGTAACGGATTGCGCATGGGCGCCCATAACAAAACAAAGCAGGAGCGTGGAGATAAAAAATCGCATGGTATGAAGATAGTAGAAAAAATCGTGCCTTAAACTAAGAGATGAAAAGAGAAAAGAGAACAAAAGAGATTCGCGGAGTATTTTCGCACAGAGCTAAACTGAGGAAAAGAGTATTTTAACGTTTTGTGCATTCTCTTTTTCTCCGTCTATCTCTACGCAAGATTTCTCTTTAACTCCTTTCCTCTTTATTCTTTAAGAGATCAAAAGAGAACAAAGAGATTCGTGGGGTATTTTCGCACAGAGCTAAACTGAGGAAAAGAGTATTTTAATGTTTTGTGCATTCTCTTTTTCTCCGTCTATCTCTGTGCGAGATTTCTCTTTCAATCTCTTTTCTCTTTGATCTCTTAGTCTATCGTTTATTTAAGTATCGCTTCATCTCTTTTTCTGTATCGCGTTGTTTGATGGTCTCGCGTTTGTCGTGCAGTTTCTTACCCTTGCCAATACCAATTTCAATTTTGGCAATGTTCTTTTCATTAAAAAAAATACGCAGCGGTACAATGGTATAACCTTTCTCGGTTGTTTTACCCAGCAACTTTTTTAGTTCCTTTTTAGTAAGCAACAGCTTGCGCTCCTGCAATGGTTCGTGGCGCTGCGTGGTGCCAAATGCATATTCGGAAATGTGCAGGCTACGGATAAATAATTCGCCATCTACAAAATAACAATAGCTGTCGTTAAAACTGGCCTTGCCATTGCGCAATGATTTTACTTCCGTTCCCACCAATACAAGCCCGGCCACATAGGTATCTTCTATATAGTATTCATGAAACGCCGACCTGTTTTTAATCTCTATCATAGAAAATGCTCAACCGCAAAGGTGAGAAGACGCGAAGTAACGCAAAAATATTCTTAGCGAATCTTTGTGTCCTGGCCCTGCCAACGGCGGGGGTTAAGTCTTTAGTTTTTGAACAATGTAAGTATAGTAGCCAGTTTTTCCTTGAGTTGCTTTCTGTCGATAATAAAATCAAGAAAGCCATGCTCCAATAAAAACTCGCTGCGCTGGAAGCCTTCGGGAAGATCTTTTTTGATGGTTTCTTTAATAACGCGCGGACCGGCAAAGCCAATCAGGGCATCTGGTTCCGCTATATTTAAATCGCCCAGCATACCAAACGATGCCGAGATACCACCGAATGAAGGATCAGTGAGCAGTGATATGTAAGGTATTTTTGCATCCGTCATTTGAGATAACTTACCCGATACTTTGGCCAGTTGCATCAATGAAAACGCACTCTCCATCATACGTGCGCCACCACTTTTACAAATGATCAGTAATGGTATGCGATGCTCCAGGCAATAATCAACAGCACGGGCAATACGTTCACCCATTACACTTCCCAGCGATCCGCCAATGAATTCAAAGTCCATACAACCCACTACCAGGTCGTGCTCCTTTACCTTGCCGGTAGCCACGCGGATAGAATCGGTAATATCCGTTTTCTTCCATGTTTCTTCCAGTCGTTTCTGGTACGACTTCAGATCAGTAAAGTGCAGGAAATCCTTGGAACGTATATCCTCAAACATTACGTCACACTTGCCTTCTTCAAATAAGATGTCAAAATACTCAGCGCTGCCAATGCGGTGGTGGTGATTACACTTTGGACATGTAAACAAATGTTCCTTTAATTCATTAACGGTACATATATAGTTACACTCCGGGCACTTCACCCACAATCCTTCGGGAGTTTCTTTTTTCTCAGCAGTGCTGGTTAGAATACCTTTCTTGATGCGCTTGAACCAACTGGTCCTTGTCTCTTCTGTATGTCCCTCTTCACCTGCCAGGTTTGCATCAAAATCTTCAACGTTTTTCGCCATGCAGCTTTATTTAAAGCGACTAAGATAAGAAACAACGTGATAACAGCCGAATTTGCCTCATTCCCCGGCTGTGGTACAACCTCATCCCCGGCCCTTCTCCAAAGGAGAAGCCCGCCCGGATGACTGGTCGGACGGGGGTGCCCGGCTTCATAATCTCATATTAATTATAAGTTCGAAACAATTATCTGCCGGCCTTTTTAGAGAAGTCGGGATCAAAGTCCCCTCCGTTGGCGAACTTGTCCCGCCTTAGCGGGAGGATTCAGGTGAGGTGAAAAATGACATTTAAAGGTCTTACCATCTTTCCGGCTATAAATAATTATCATTTAAGCCTTTTAATCATAAAAAAATCTAACATTTCGTTTGAACTAAACGATCGTGTACTAAATTTGCAGCAATTATTTCCAAAACAACGCCTTATCTTAACTCTTTAACCCCGGAATCGATATTCTATAATAAAGCGTCAGCTTAATACTTCGCAAATGAAATGGTCTGAATTTCTGACTTCTTCGATTGGAAAAAAACTGGTCATAGGTCTCTCGGGTTTGTTTCTTGTTTCTTTTTTAGTGGTACATGTTGGCATCAACGCCTGTATCTGGGCCAATGATGGTGGCGAGATGTTCAACAAAGCCGCTCATTTTATGGGAAGCATGGTGGTAATAAGGATTCTTGAAATTGGTCTTTTTGTCTTCTTTTTCATCCATATTATACAGGGCTATGTGCTCACTGCCAAAAACAACAGCCGCCGCGGTGTTGGCTATGCTGTAAACTATGGCAACCGGGGCAGTAAATGGTATAGTCGCAGCATGGGCCTGCTCGGTACATTGATCCTGCTGTTCCTCATCATACACATCTATCATTTCTGGACGCCCAGCCGCCTCGGCGGCATCGGCAGTATACATGAACTGGAGCCGGTGCAATACGCAACAGGCGGTGAGATACATAACTTATATGCAGAAATGCTGAAAGTGTTCCAGGATAATATATTGATAGTAGTATTATACGTGCTGGCCTGTATTTCGCTGGCCTATCACCTGATGCATGGATTTCAAAGTGCATTCAGGACACTGGGCGTACATAATAAGCGTTATATCAAAATCATCCAGGCAACAGGTTATGGATTTTCCATTATTGTATCGCTTGCCTTTGCTATGATGCCGGTGAGTATCTACTTAAGATGGATTGAATAAGGCTTTTAGCGACGTATTAATGTGGAAGTATGTAAATGTGGAGATGTGTAAATGCGAAAGATAATGTGGAAGTGTGGAGATGTGGAGATGCGTTTGAGGGAAAGATAAGGTGGAAATATGAAAATGTGCAGATGTGAAAATGGAAAACAATTGTTTCAATAATTGAGCTTGTTAAATTAATTAATAACATGTGCGACAAGGAAATGGAATTGTGTTGTTGAGAATCATTTAACATTCTCACATTTTCACACTTCCACATTTCTAAGCCACATTTTCAATTTTTCTTATGGATTCAAAGATTCCTTCCGGGCCGCTTGATGATAAATGGACAGACTATAAGGGCCATGTTAAGCTGGTAAATCCTTCCAACAAACGCAAACTGGAGATCATTATAGTAGGTACCGGTCTGGCCGGTGCTTCCGCTGCCGCCGCATTGGGTGAGCTCGGCTATAAAGTAAAATCATTTTGCTTCCAGGATTCCCCGAGAAGGGCGCATAGTATCGCTGCACAAGGCGGTATTAATGCGGCCAAGAATTACCAGAACGACGGTGACTCTGTGTTCCGTTTGTTTTATGATACCATTAAAGGCGGTGACTACCGTGCAAGAGAAGCCAATGTACACAGGCTGGCAGAAGTAAGCGCCAATATCATTGATCAATGCGTGGCGCAAGGCGTTCCTTTTGCAAGAGAGTACGGTGGTTTATTAAGTAACCGTTCCTTTGGCGGTACACAGGTACAAAGAACTTTTTATGCTGCGGGTCAAACCGGTCAGCAGTTATTAATAGGCGCCTACCAGGCATTGGAAAGACAAGTGGCGCTGGGCAATGTAAAAATGTATGCGCGTCATGAAATGCTGGACATTGTAACCATTGACGGAAAAGCGCGCGGTATTATTTGCCGCAACCTGGTAACAGGTAAACTGGAACGTCATTTTGGGCATGCGGTATTATTATGCAGCGGCGGCTATGGCAACGTATTTTATTTAAGCACCAACGCCATGGGTTGTAACGTAACAGCCGCATGGAAGGCACACCGCAAAGGGGCTTATTTTGGCAATCCATGTTTTACACAAATTCACCCAACGTGTATACCGGTAAGCGGAGATCATCAATCGAAGCTTACACTGATGTCGGAATCATTAAGAAACGATGGAAGAATTTGGGTGCCGAAGCAAAAGAATGACAACAGAAGGCCAAGTGATATTCCTGAAGGAGAACGTGATTATTATTTGGAAAGAAGATACCCTGCATTTGGTAACCTGGTGCCGCGCGATGTGGCCTCACGTGCCGCCAAAGAAAGATGCGATGCTGGTTATGGCGTTGGTTCATCCAAACAAGCCGTGTACCTCGATTATGCAGATGCCATTAAACGTTATGGACAGATTGAAGCAGGTAAGCAGGCGCTCGACAATGTAGATGAAGCCACCATTATAAAAATGGGTAAGGAAGTAGTGAAAGAAAAATATGGCAACCTGTTCGACATGTATGAGAAGATAACAGGTGAGAACCCGTACGAAATACCGATGCGTATCTATCCTGCGGTGCATTATACCATGGGCGGATTGTGGGTGGATTATGAATTGATGACATCCGTACAAGGCCTGTATGCATTGGGTGAAGCAAACTTTAGTGATCATGGCGCCAATCGTTTGGGTGCTTCTGCACTTATGCAGGGGTTGGCGGATGGTTATTTTGTAATACCATATACAATAGGTAATTATCTGGCTGATGAGATTCGTGTGAATCCTATTCCAACAGATCATCCTGCATTTTTGGAAACTGAGAAAGCGGTGAGTGATCGTATCAACAAGCTGATGAACATTAACGGAAAGCAAACAGTAGAAAGCTTTCATAAACGCCTTGGTAAGATCATGTGGGATAAATGCGGCATGGCACGTAATGCACAAGGTCTGCAGGAAGCCATCAAAGAAATACAGGAACTGAAAAAAGAATTCTGGAGCGATGTAAAGATACCGGGCAGCATTGAAGAAATGAATCCCGAACTGGACAAAGCCAACCGCGTGGCAGACTTTATAGAATTGGGTGAACTGATGTGCCGCGATGCATTGGATCGCAATGAAAGCTGTGGCGGTCATTTCCGCGAAGAGAGCCAGACAGAAGAAGGTGAAGCCAAACGCGACGATAGCAAATACGCCTATGTATCTGCATGGGAGTTTAAAGGAGAGAGCAATTGGGAGCTGCATAAAGAGATGCTGGAATTTGAAGTGGCCAAACCAAGTCAGCGTTCTTATAAGTAAAAACATGAAGTACAGCTTAATCGTTGTATTGCTGGTTGCACAGGTTTCTTTCGGCCAGCAAAAAGTTCTTTCAACAATTCCGTTAACGGGTAATAGCATCGCGTCTTTTATACCGGCTGGATATGATACGCTGGCTACTGCAACAGGTGATTTAAACAAGGACAGTGTTAGTGATGTAGCCATGGTATTGTTTAATAAACTGGAAGACTCGGATGACAGCAAGATGGACCCGGATAGTTTGCCTGCGAGATTATTGATCATTCTTTTTAAGAAAGGCAATCAATACAGTCTTGCCGGCAAATCCGACTCAGCCATTTTATGCAAAGGTTGCGGCGGTGTAATGGGTGATCCATTTGCAGGAATATACATTAAGCGGGGTGTACTGGTGATAGATCATTTTGGAGGCAGCGCCTGGAAGTGGTCGTACACGCACCGGTTTCGCTACCAGGACAATGATTTCTTTTTGATAGGCAAAACGAGCAACTCTTTCTGGGGCGTAAAAATGTGTGATAAACTGAAAGACTTTGCAGGAACTGATTTTGAAGATATCAATTACGTGACCGGGCAGTTTGAAAAAAAGAAGATATCGGAAGAATGTAAGTTATTGGTGAACCAGAAGGGGAAAGCAGCAAAGCAGCCGTTGAAGAAGTTGGAGGGATTTTCAATTGAAAACTAATATGAGAATGTGGAAATGCGTTAGCGGCGAGTTCGAAATGTGGAGATGTGGAAATGTGTTAGCGCAGAGTTGGAATGTGGAGATGTGGAAATTCGTTTGCGTAGAGTTCAATGTGAAAATGTGGAAATGCGTTAGTGTAGAGTTCGAATGTGGAGATGTGGAAATGCGTTAGCGTAGGGTTCGAATGTGAGAATGTGGAAATTGGGGTGCGAAGTATAAGTATTAAAAAATGGGAGACGGGGAGATGTAATATCTTTTTGAAGATTGAATAAATGCATTTTCACATTTATTACATTTTCACATCTCCACATTCTATCCAGCGTAAAGGCTAACTAAGATTGCAAGAAACCAGTATTGTTGATTGCATTTCTTACATAAACCTTTAGCAGATGGAACAAAAAAATATCATTGTTGAAAAGACGATACATTTTTCGGTTGGAATTATTAAGTTCTGTGAAATTTTAAATGTTCAGAAAAAGTATGTTGTCGCAAAGCAGTTGCTACGGAGCGGCACCAGCATAGGAGCGGATGTTTTTGAAGCACAGCACGCTGAGAGCAGAGCAGATTTTATTCATAAAATGAAGATAGCTGTTAAGGAAGGCAATGAAACGTTGTATTGGCTCACGCTTTGCGAAAAAAGCGATAGCTATCCTTCAGACAGTTCTCTAAAAGGTCAGGTTAATGAAATCATCAGGATAATTTCCAGGATTATTCTCACTTCAAAAGAGAAGTCTGGAAATATACATTGATGAGCATTGGCAAATAAATTTGACATTTAATATAAAGTAAAGCGGGCATGTTGGTTAGGGACCTACATTTTTATATTCCCTATTTCCACATTTCCACATTATCACATTATCATATTAAGACTATGGAACATTATAGCATGAATCTCACCTTAAAGGTTTGGCGCCAGAAGAACAGCAGCGACAGAGGAAGTTTTGAAACCTACCAGGTATCAGATATTTCTTCCGAAATGTCGTTTCTGGAGATGTTTGATGTATTAAACGAAAGATTGATCCGCGAAGGAAAAGATCCTATTGCATTTGACCACGATTGCCGCGAAGGTATTTGTGGCACCTGCTCTATGTATATTGATGGCAAACCGCACGGACCATGGCAGGCAAACACTACCTGCCAGTTGCATATGCGTGCCTATAAAGACGGCGACACCATTGTGGTGGAACCATGGCGCGCCAAAGCGTTTCCTGTTATTAAAGATTTAATGGTTGACAGATCCGCATTCGACCGCATCATACAGGCCGGTGGTTATATTTCAGTAAATACCGGTAATGCTGTTGACGCCAACGCACTGCCCATTGAAAAAGATAAAGCCGATCTTTCATTTGCAGCAGCAGCATGTATTGGTTGCGGCGCATGTGTAGCAGCTTGTAAAAACAGTTCTGCATTATTGTTTGTGAGCGCAAAAGTGTCGCACCTTGCATTACTTCCACAAGGTGACCCCGAGCGCAAGACACGTGTACTGAATATGGTGGCACAAATGGACAAGGAAGGCTTTGGCAGTTGTACCGCTACCGGTGCATGTGAAGCCGTTTGTCCCAAAGAAATACCTATTACCAACATCAGCCGCCTCAACAAAGAATACTTTGCGGCCGGCCTTACAGTGGATAAATAGTTACCATCGCTTAGATTTTTTTTCGGGCAGAGCCAAACAGAGAAAAAGAGATTTTTATTTGCTTTCTCTCACGAAATAATTCAAACTATTAGAAAATTGCTATTAAGGTTGGGGCATAATCTCCTTTCCTCAGTTTACCTCTGTGCGAAAATATTCTTACCGGGTTTCTCCGCATCTTAGTACATTCAGCTATCCCAAAACGATTTTTTATGCCGCTAAGACTATCTGCCCTTATCGCTATTCTATTTTTAACAGCCTGTAATAATAACAACGTGGAAACAACAGCATATCAATGGCCGTCGGGTGTTACGCCACCGGTAGCAGAAAAGAAACCGCATGTACGCAATATTCACGGCGACTCCGTAGTGGACAATTACTATTGGATGATAGATTATTTTCAGAAAGGACCAGACAGCAATAAAGTGGTAGAATATCTTACTGCAGAGAACACTTATCTGGATACGATGATGAGCGGCACCAAACAATTGCAGGAAGATTTATTCAAAGAAATGAAAGCAAGGATCAAGGAGAAAGATGAATCGGTACCTGTATTTAAAAATGGCTACTATTACTATACCAGAAGTGAAGAAGGGCAACAATATTACAAGTATTGCAGGAAGAAAGGCAGCCTGGAAGCCAAAGAAGAGATATTGCTGGATGTAGACGAAATGGCAAAGGGACATACTTATTACGCGGCAGCAGGATTTAATATCAGCGATGATAATAAGTTAATGGCGTTTGGCGTGGATACGGTGTCGCGCAGACAATATATCATTTATGTTAAGAACCTTGAGACCGGCGAGCTGTACAAAGATGAAATTCACCATACCGGCGGTGGATCTGCATGGGCGAATGATAACAAGACATTGTTCTATACAGAAAACAATGCCGCTACATTGCTGTCGGAAAAAATAAAAAAGCATGTATTGGGAACCGACGCTTCAACGGATGCAGTGGTGTATGAAGAAAAGGATCATTCCAATTATATTGGTGTTGCAAAAACAAAGTCGGGGAAATTTATTTTGATTAATTCAGCTGCAACGATGTCTTCTGAAACAAGATTTATAGATGCCAATAAACCCAACGATGCATTTAAAGTGTTTCAGCCAAGAATGAAAGATGTGCTATATGATGTAACAGATGAAGGGGGACAATTTTTAATAGTTACTAATCTTGATGCAAAAAACTTTCGCCTGATGGGATGCGCTTATGGTAAAACCGATAGTGCATCGTGGAAAGACTTTCCAGCACATTGGGATCCTAAGCTTAGAATTCCACGTGGACAAGTTGTCGCG
>JADMIO011564933.1_pt1:10000-132263 | contig 132263 bp, 108 predicted proteins | sample 8958161 | NCBI WGS metagenome assembly JADMIO01 (sample SAMN16585339, study PRJNA669376) | soil metagenome | isolation source: Crop rotation soil | place: USA: Cullars Rotation, Alabama | collected 2011 | reverse complement strand
CGCGACAACTTGTCCACGTGGAATTCTAAGCTTAGGATCCCAATGTGCTGGAAAGAATACTGCCCGTATTTTCACAGAAGGAAATAACTTCAGAAAAGTACCCGCACCAATGGATGAACACAATGGCAATGGTGAAGAAGTTGGTTTGATAGATATTACTGCTGATCAGAATGGCAAATGCGTTTGCGGCCTTTACAATAAGCAACTAGGCATTGCCGTGGCCCTACGGTTTGATAAAAAGCAGTTGCCGTGGTTGATTAACTGGCAACATTGGGGAAGAGGAGAATATGTTACCGGCCTTGAACCGTCGACAAATCCGCTTTCCGGACAGGCAAAAGCCCGGGAGCAAAACGATTTAATCATGCTGCAGCCCGGCGAAAAAAGAACTTACGACGTGACGATAGAGGTACTTTCAAATGCCCGGGAGATCGACAAATGGCTGGCAGAAGAAATGAAGTTTAAAGTTTAAGGTTTAAAGTTTAAAGTTTGAGGTTCTACGATATGTTTAAGATTTAATGACTTCCGACTTTAAACTTGAAACTTTAAACTTCTTTCTTCGCGGTGCTTATCGTCGTCGTGCCATTGTGGCGAATGCTTCCACAGACCAGATCGCCACAAAGGCGTGAAAACTCGAAGAAACACGAAGAGCTACTTTAAACCTTAAACTTTAAACCTTAAACTTTAAACTTTAAACCTTAAACATTAATTAGCCATATAAATACTATATAATGGAAACACTTCAAAAAAGCAGTATAGCACAAAAGGCGCTCGAACAGGGTAAAGGCATTTTACGCCTTGCGCCAACCTGGGTGCCCAGGTCATTTTGCGTTCCCGGTCGCAGAATAAAACTGCACCCGGATGATTATTATGTGCTCGGTGGGGTACGCGGCGGCATCGATGAACGCTGGCTTTCCTCTACCACACCAGCAAAAAATGGCCCGCTAACTGGAGAAAATGAAGGGTTAAGCAAAGTGGTATTTAATGACAGTGGAAAAGAAAAGCAGGTGTTACTGAAAGATGTCATCGATGAGCTGAAAGCGGAGCTGATCGGTGAACGGATATGGAACGAGTACGAAAGCTGGCCGATGTATTCAAAGTTCTTTGATAATATGGGACCGTTGCCTCATCACGTGCACCACAACGATGAGAAAGCAGCGTTGATCGGTCAAAAAGGAAAGCCGGAAGCTTATTATTTTCCACCGCAGCTAAACAACCACGGCGGCGACTTTCCTTATACTTTTATCGGCATCGCGCCTGGCACCACGAAAGAACAGATCCGCGAATGCCTTGTAAACTTCACGAAAGGCGATAACAAGATCACCAACTACTCACAGGCTTATAAACTTGAGCCAGGTACGGGCTGGGACGTACCGCCGGGTCTCCTGCATGCACCCGGAAGTATGTGTACTTATGAGCCGCAAAAAGCTTCTGATGTTTTTGCCATGTACCAGTCGCTCGTGAATGAAGCGATCATCCCGGAAGAATTATTGTGGAACGGTACGCCGAAGGAAAGTATTGGAGATTTTGATGCATTGCTTGATGTGCTGGACTGGGAACTGAATGTAGATCCGAAGATGATGGCTAATCGCTTTATGGCACCTGTGCCGGTCGGGAACACCAGTGAAATGAAAGCGGAAGGTTATATTGAAAACTGGATCTGTTATAAGTCTGATGCCTTCAGTGCGAAAGAACTTACCGTGATGCCCGGAAAAACAGTTACCATAAAAGATAGTGCGGCATACGGAATTATCGTGATGCAGGGAAGGGGAAAAATGGGCGTGTGGGATATTGAAACGCCTGCCCTAATCCGCTACGACCAATTGACCAACGATGAGTTTTTCATCAGCGAGAAAGCCGCAAGGGAAGGTGTTCAGATAACCAACGCTTCAGCAACCGATCCTGTCGTGATCCTAAAACATTTCGGACCGGGTAACCCTGATATGAAAATTTCGTGACTTCTTTCGCCACAAAGACCCGAAGGTGCAAAGCATCACGAAGATTCTTCGCATTTCTTTGTGTCTTCGCGTTTTAGCGGCGAAAAAAATAACACTTAAAAATCTTAATAATAATATGCCGGAAAATAATTATCCAAAACTTCATAACGCGACATGGCCGGGTATAGTAGGAAAAGGAAACGGTTCCGAACCGCCCATTCCTTTTGACGACCTGTTGGAATTTACTGCCAATGCAGAAGCCGACGGCGCGAAATTCGATGGTATTGACGTGGGCCTCCTCGAGCCCCACTTCAATATTGAAAGTTCTGATGATGACATCAAAAAACTCGCTGACAAAGTAGGTCGCCGCGGCCTGAATATTGGCAGCCTCGTTGCACCCATTTGGGGAGGCCCTGCAATGGGTAGCAAGGAAGACCGGAAAGTGTTTGTTGATATGGTGCGCAAAAGCTGCCATGTAGGGAAGGTGCTGCGTGAAAGCGGCGTTCGATCCTATGGCATCATTCGCATCGATTCTGCCTCCAGCCCGGAAAAATGGTCGGCTGACCCGGCAGCCAACACAAAGCTGATCGCCGCAACCTTTCGCGAAGCATGCGATGTAGCCGCCGATTATGGTGAGCGGCTCGCCGCAGAAGGGGAAATCTGCTGGGGCGGCATGCACAGCTGGAAAACCATGGTAGAAACGCTTGAAGCGGTAGACCGTCCTAATATTGGATTCCAGGCCGACATGGCACATACCTTATTATACCTGCTTGGATATAACAGTCCACAGGACCGCGTACTTCCGGAAAACTTCGATTGGCAGGATAAAAATGCGCTTGATGAAGGACTGAGATTCTTAACCTCCAAACTCCGGCCATGGACGATCGACTTCCACGTTGCGCAAAACGACGGCACTGTATTTGGCTCCGGTTCACACGATAAAACCGGTCGCCATTGCCAGGCAACAGATCCCAATGGCAAACTCGATATCGCGCATCATGCCGGCTTCTGGCTGAGAAATGAAAACGGCGAATTAACAAAAGCGTTTAAGCATATCTGTTGGGACGGCTGTATGTTTCCCAACGCGGTACTCATGCAACAAAAAACCTGGAATGATATATTAGCCGTAATGGTAAAAGTGCGCCAACAGCATGGATGGGTGGGATAGTTGACAGTTGACAGGTTTGAAGTTTGAGGTTTGAAGTTTGAAGTTATTATCAACTACTAACTGTCAACGGTCATCTGTCAACCGTCATCTGTCAACTGTCATCTGTCAACTGTCATCTGTCATCTGTCAACTAATTCGGCCATCCGCCATCGGCCATCGAAAACTGTCAACATAAAAAAAAATGAAAGAATTAAGAATAGGGCTCATAGGTTGCGGCTTTATGGGAAGAACGCACACCAATGCATATAAACGGGTAGGTGACTTTTTTCCGGAGCTAACCTGGAAACCTGTACTAAAAGCTGTTTGCTCGCGCAGCGAAGAAAAAGTGCGTGCATTTGCAGACCAATGGGGATATGAGTCTTATGAAACAGACTGGAAGAAACTGATTGCACGGAATGATATTGATGCCGTGGATATCTGCACGCCGAATAACGCACACGCGGAGATCGCGATAGCCGCTGCCGGCGCAGGCAAAATGGTATTGTGTGAAAAGCCGCTGGCACGCGATCTCAAGGAATCGGAGCCAATGGTAGAAGCTATTGAAAAAGCAGGCGTCAAAAATACGGTATGGTATAACTACAGGAGAGTACCGGCGGTAACACTCGCAAAGCAAATCATTGACTCGGGAAAACTTGGCAGGATATTTCACTATCGCGCGAATTTTCTGCAGGACTGGACGATCAACGCCGACCTGCCCCAGGGCGGTGAAGCACTGTGGCGAATTGATGCTGCTGCTGCGGGATCAGGCGTAACCGGCGACCTTCTGGCACATTGCATCGACACCGCGATATGGCTGAATGGCGGCATCAGGGATGTATCGGCAGTGACCGAAACATTTATTAAAGAGCGTATGCACCAGCTCTCCGGCAAAATGGAAAAAGTAAGCATTGACGATGCCTGTGCATTTATTTGTCACTTCAACAATGGCTCACTGGGTTTATTTGAATCAACAAGATATGCCCGCGGGCACAAAGCACTCTATACATTTGAAATCAATGGCGAGCATGCTTCCATCAGGTGGGACCTGCACGATCTGAACAGGCTTGAATTTTTCGACCATGCAGATGAAGGCATTGTTCGCGGCTGGCGTTCAATTCATGTCACCGATGGCGATCAGCCTTATATGAAAAGATGGTGGGTTCCGGGTTTAAGTATCGGGTATGAACATACGTTCGTTCACCAGGCGGCGGACTTTTTGAAAAGCCTCGAAACCGGCGAACCCTGCGCGCCCACTTTCAGAGACGCACTGGAAACCCAGAAAGTTTGCCAGGCAGTAATAGAATCCGCAGCAGCGAGAAGCTGGAAAGAAACCGGCGTTCGGATTTGATTTGCTTACACCGACGCAGCTGCATTACAACGGAACAGAATATTCAAGAAAAAGTTTTAAAAATATGAACTACAAGATTTTGCTGCTGCACGTACTGCTTGCTGCCTGTATCGTAAGCAATAGCTCCTGCGTAGCACAGAAAAAAAATAAAGGGTTTGTAAAGATCTTCGACGGAAAGACGCTCAACGGCTGGAAAGGAGATCCAACATACTGGCGCGTGGAAAATGAATGCCTGGTTGGAGAAATCACTCCGGCCACGATTCTGAAAACAAATTCGTTTATTATCTGGCAAAACGGGCAGCCCGCAGATTTCGAACTGAAATTGGAATTCCGCATCACAAAAGCGGGTAACAGTGGAGTCAACTACCGCAGCGACATCGTAGAAAACGTACCTAACGCATTAAGGGGATACCAGGCAGACATCGACGGTGCCATCAGGTATACAGGCCAGAATTACGAGGAGCGCAAGCGTACAACACTGGCCTACCGTGGACAAAGAGTGATCATACCTGCTTCGGAAGGCACCATCCAGGCGAATGTGAAAAGCAACGCGTGGACACCTGCAAAAGTGGTGGGCTCGCTGGGCAGTTCCGATTCACTTAAAACGCTCATCAAAGAAGAAGGCTGGAATGAATGCCATATCATCGCGAAAGGAAATCACCTGCAGCATTTCATCAATGGCGTGCTGATGAGTGATGTCACCGATGATGATCCGGTTAACAGGAAATTAAATGGCATGCTTGGCGTTCAGGTACATGTGGGACCTCCTATGAAAGTAGAGTACAGGAACATTATGCTAAAACAATTTTAGTAAAAGCAAATCGGTAACTTACTGAAGTGCCACTTATCACAGAAACACACTCATGAAGTTTTTCATTAAACCATCTTACCGCATATTGTTCACTGTTCTTGCGGTTACTGCCATTGCATTTTTTTCCATCCGGTTCCGGCCCGTCTCTTCACGCGCAGTTCCATTAAAGAAAGGTGCCCACATCATCTTAGTAGGTAATAACCTCGGTTCGCGGATGATGGCGTTCGGGCATTTTGAAACCGAAATGCAATTGCGTTTTCCCGACAGTTTATTATATATCCGCAACATGTGCGATCCGGGTAATACGCCGGGCTTCAGGCCACATTCCGGCAGGAAGTCCCCATGGGCATTTCCAGGGGCAGAGAAATTTCAGACGGAGCTGGCAAGAAATTCTGACAGCCAGGGTGACTATGAAACACCGGATCAATGGACCACCCGGCACAAAGCCGATATTATTATCGCCTTCTTTGGCTTCAATGAATCATTTGAAGGAAAAGCAGGACTCGAAAATTATAAAGCGGAACTGGACGCGTTTATAAAACACACCTTAAGCCAGAAATATAATGGGAACACTCCACCTGAGTTGATTATTGTTTCTCCCATTGCATTCGAAAACCTGTCCGCCAAATACGACCTGCCCGACGGTAAAACAGAAAACGAGCATCTTCGCTTATATACCGAAGCCATGCAGGAAGTAGCCGGAAAGAATAATGTTCAATTCATCAATGCCTTTGCACCTTCAAAGTCATGGTTCGATACGGCATCGTCACCGCTCACGATCGATGGCTCGCAACTTAACGACAATGGATATGCGAAACTGGCGGTATTGCTTGCCGATGAAGGTTTTGGCAAAGTCCCGATAGCTCATCCGGAGCGCCGCCAGCTTGTGCACGAAGCGGTTATGGAAAAAAACTGGATGTGGCATAATGATATCAAGATTCCGAATGGCGTGCATGTTTATGGCCGCCGGTATAACCCCTTCGGTCCGGATAACTACCCTGCGGAACTCAAAAAAATCCGTGAAATGACCTCCATCAGAGATTCAGCGATCTGGCTTGCGGCGAAAGATGGTGTGCAGATGGATCTAAAATCTGCAGACGCAAACACAACTAAACTTCCGGAGGTGAAAACGAACTACAATCCCGAAAAAAATGGAAGCCTGCGATACCTGTATGGACAAGAAGCATTGCGCACTTTTAAAACCGCGCCGGGATATAAGATCGAACTGTTTGCTTCGGAATCCGAATTCACCGACCTGGCAAACCCGGTTCAGATATCATTCGATAATAAAGGCCGGCTTTGGGTGGCCACCATGCCCAGCTATCCACACTACAAACCCGGGGATCAGAAACCTGACGACAAGATCATCATCCTCGAAGACACGAACCATGATGGTAAAGCAGATAAGCAAACCACTTTCGCGAAAGGCCTGCATCTGCCGGTGGGATTTGAACTTGCGCCCGAAGGTGTTTATGTGTCACAGGGTATCAACTTCATCCTATTACGGGACACTACCGGCGACGATATGGCGGATACAAAAGAAATCCTGCTGAGTGGCTTCGACGACCATGATACCCATCATGCGCATCATGCCTACACAACAGATCCTTCCGGAGCGATCTATATGGGAGAAGGCGTTTTCTTACACACCAATGTAGAGACATCACGCGGACCTGTTCGTGCAACCAATGGCGGGTTTTACCGGTATAGTCCGCAACGCAGGGCCCTGGAAAGAACCGCCCAGCTTTCCATTCCAAATCCCTGGGGCATTATGTTCGACGACTGGGGCCAGAATTTTTTCGCGGAGACATCGAGCCCCGATGTCCGGTGGATGGAGCCCGGCACGGTAAAACCCCGTTATGGCGTGGCCACGCATAAATCGTTCGACCTGGTTGAACCCGCACAACGGGTTCGTCCCACTTCCGGTATTGAATTTATTTCCAGCCGGCATTTTCCTCCTAACGTCCAGGGCGACTTCCTGATTAATAATACGATTGGATTTCTCGGCACCAAACAACACAGTCTTGTGGATGATGGAACAGGATATAAAAGCAAATTCCGGCAAGATTTGCTGGTCTCCAGTGACCGGAATTTCCGTCCCGTAGACCTGGAATTTGCACCTGATGGCTCATTATATATTGCCGACTGGCATAATATCCTCATTGGTCATATGCAGCATAACGCACGTGACCCGTTGAGGGATCACTCACACGGCCGCATTTATCGTATCACCTATCCTTCAAGACCTCTTGTTAAACCGGCAAAAATTGCTGGTGCTGATATCGATGTGCTTCTCGATAATCTGAAGTTACCCGAGTACAGAACCCGATATCGAACCCGGAGGGAATTGCGGGGCAGGAATGCGGATGAAGTGTTGAAACATATGGATCGTTGGGTGGCCAAACTTGATAAAAATGACTCCCATTACGAACATTATATGCTGGAAGCACTTTGGGTAAGTTGGGGACTGAATAAAGTGCAACAGAAATGGCTGCGGCAGATGCTCCAGGCAAAAGACTATCATGCAAGGGCAGCCGCAGTACGCGTGCTGCGCTATACAGGCCACCAGGTAGCCGACCAGCAGGCGCTTTTGATGCAGGCTGCGCGCGACCCACACGGACGGGTGCGGCTTGAAGCCCTGGTTGCAGCTTCCTGGCTTGGAAAAGAAAAAGGATTACCCATCGTGCTGGAAGCAGGTAAGAAACCGCTCGATGAATGGATGATCCACGCGTATGAAACCGCCGTTGCGCACCTGAATGGAGAAGAAGTAAAAGAAAAGAAAACGGCTGCGGTAACCACAGATCTTACAGGCGCTGACCGGGATCTTTTTGTGAAAGGAAAAGCGATATACGCAAGAGAAGGATTTTGTACTACCTGCCATCAGCCGGATGGCAAAGGGCTGCCCACATCGGGCTTCCCGCCGCTTGCAGGAACACCATGGGTAACGGGCAGCGATACACGCCTGATTAAAATAGTGCTGAACGGAGTGCATGGTCCTATAGAAGTGCTGGGAAAAAAATATCCCGGCCAGGTGCCCATGACACCATTCCGCGGTATGTTAAACGACGAAGAAGTAGCTGCGGTGGCTACTTATGTACGAAATGCATTTGGCAATAAAGCGCCAGCCGTTTCACCTGCGAAGGTTAAAGAAGTCAGGGCATCAACAAAAAATAAAACTGGTTTCTATTCACCGGACGAACTGCTCAAAGAACATCCTATGGAGCAGCCACCACCGAGAAGGTCGTAGTAACGTTTGAAGTTTGAAGTTTGAGGTTTGAAGTTTGAGGTTTGAAGTTTGAGGTTTGAGGTTTGAAGTTTGAGGTTTGAGGTTTGAGGTTTGAAGTTCACTCCCGACTCCAGACTCCCGACTAATCATTCTCCCGGCACGGCTGGTGTGGGTTCACCACTAAGAATTGTTTTCATGTGATTAACAGACTAAATATGACTAACAGATTAAAGAAGTATCTACAGGCTGTCCTAGTTGTTTTCCTGGTCGGGCTTTTGCCCTCCTGCGCACAACAGAAAAAGCAGGCGAATGCAAAGCAACCTTTGGTGGTATTTGTTACCGGCGACCACGAATACAGTGGAGAGGCCACCCTGCCTATCCTGGCTGCTGAACTGGAAAAGCATTATGGATTTCGAACCAAAGTTTTAAAAGCTTTTCCCGATCACAATGCAGAAGAAAACATACCCGGGCTTGAAGCGCTCAAGGAAGCAGATATAGCTGTCTTTTTTCTCCGCTGGCGGCGGTTGCCTGCTGACCAGGTTCAGTACATTGAGGATTACCTCAAAACCGGGAAGCCTGTTGTTGGCTTTCGCACCACTACCCACGCGTTTAACTACCCGGCAGGACATCCGCTGGTACAATGGAACGGCTTTGCGAAACAGGCTTTCAACGCTCCTCCCGGCTGGGGCGGGGAAGCGAACCATACGCATTACGGGCATGAGTCGAGCACAGATGTAACCGTTATCCCTGAGGCAGCAAACAATCCTATCCTGACCGGCGTAAGTAAAAACTTTCATGTGCGGTCGTGGCTATATAAAGTGTTACCTGCCTATCCGTCAAAAGGCTCAACATGGTTGTTGATGGGTCACGCGGTGAATCCAAACAGGCAGGATGCTATTGATAACCCGGTAGCGTGGACGGGAACAAATAGTTATGGAGGAAAATTTTTCATGACAACGATGGGACATCCCGAAGATTTCGACCAGGAACCTTTTCAGCGTCTCCTGGTAAATGCGATGCACTGGGTAGCCGGAAAACCCATACCAAAAAAATGGGCAGGACAGATAGCGTTTAATGTGCCGTATAGGAAGTGAGTCGGGAGTCAGGAGTTGGGAGTCTGGAGTCTGGAGTCGGGGGGCCATATAATCCCCTCCTGGGAGGGGTTGGGGTGGGTCAGGGCCGTCAATCGATGTACCTCCTCAATAGCGTACGGTTTCAACCCTACGCTATTGAGGGGCAACCGAACCTTAAGCACTGACTGCACACTCCCGACTTCCGACTACCGACTCCTAACTCCCGACTGTCAACTGTCAACTGTCAACCGTCAACTCAGATCGGCCATCGGCCATCAAAATATCACACGAATGAATAAAGTAGGTTTCAACGTTCTCGCCTGGTCGGCTGTGATTTCGGATGATTTATTTCCTGTTATTGACCGGCTGAAAAAGATCGGGTATGATGGGGTGGAATTTCTCCTGGGTTCGCCTGATGAGGCAGCGTATAAACGCATGGGTGCATATGCTGAAAAGCTCGGCTTGGAGGTAACTACTGTCTTTGTAGTAGGCAAAGATCAGAATCCGATTGATGAAAGTGCTGATATAAGAGCGAAAGCGTTGGACCGTATCAGATGGGCAGTTGATCGTGCACATGATCTGAATTCAAAAATCATTTGCGGGCCGTTTCATTCCGCGCATGCGGTGTTTGCACATCATGCGCCGGAAGACCGTGAATACGGGTGGAGCGCAGAGGTCTTACACCAGGCTGGCGAGTATGCTGCACAAGCAGGTATCACGCTTGCCCTTGAAGCATTGAACCGGTTTGAATGTTACCTATGCAATACGATGGAACAGTTATCGCGCCTGGTTCAGGCAGCCGATCATCCGAATGTAAAAGCGATGTTCGATACCCATCATGCCAATATCGAAGAGAAAAAAATTCCTGCCGCCATCTGGACCATAGAACCATGGCTTGCACACGTGCATATCAGTGAAAACGACAGGGGGACTCCCGGAGATGGACACGTACCATTTGATGAAGTGTTTTCGGCGCTGTCTGAAATAAACTACTCAGGCTGGTTCACGATTGAAGCCTTTTCAAGAAATGACCCGGACTTTGCCAATGCCATCGGCGTCTGGCGCGAATTTTCGCAGCCCTGGGACATCGCAGAAAACGGGTTAAAATTTATCCGGGAGAAGGCGGGTAACTACAACAAATAATATTTGTAATTCCTTCATCCTGGTGGCAGATTTTTCGCCACAAAGGCACTAAGACGCAAAGGAATTCGAAGAAGTTTATTGACAATTATTCACCAAAAATGTTATTGTTCCATCTGCATTTTCAACTTTATCTATCCTCAACACGATGAAACTGCCATGGGTATCCTGTTTCAATAAAGCTATGCCCATTTGATAATGTTCCATAACGTAAGCCATAGCCATTTCCTCACTGATGTTGTGAATACCTTTCATATCAATAATTTCGTCTACGATAACGCCGGGAAATTTGGGTTGATATCCCGGATCTGAAACTCTTGGATATTTTGTATTGAAAGCTTTGGCTTGTTGAAGATCAGTGATCACTAGTGCATATACAGTGCCCCCTGGCGTTACGATATACCTTGTTTCAAAGCTGTTGTTCAATGATGCATTATCGATAAGTGCATATACGTCGCCACTGGAAGGTGGAAAGTTGCGCGGGTGATTATGCAGATCTGCAAACTTATTCGGTACATTTCCCAACGTAGCGCTATTGGCGTTGCCGGTACTTACAGATGAGGCAATCACATTCCCGTTTGCGTTCTTACCAAACGCAATACCATGTTCTTTTCCATCCATTGCCAGTAATTGCACATTCTCTTTTGCTTTCGCGAATAGGCTATCACGTGCAAATTCCGTTGCTTTGATAGCGGCTGCCTTTGCATCGTTGCATAGATCGGAAAGTGTATCCTTTTTGTTTTGAGAAACAGTTGTCAAAACGTCTTGATGACTTTCGATAAAAGCAGTTATTGAAACGACACACAGGAACAAATAAGTACTGACGTAATGTTTCATGCTTGCGCTACTGAGATTTCCCGAAGATCACCGTGATCATACAGAGACCCCGGTGCCAATTTAAGAAAAGTAAAAAATACTATTATACTATTTCGTTGAAGTGCGGTGAAATGCGATAACTTTTCAAACTATACATACCAGTAAAACGGGAAGTTACTTTACAGTGGGAATCCAGGCAAGAACCAAATAGCATTATGCAGTATCACGTATATCGCCCGTAAAATCGTTAATTCACTATGGTAATTTTATCTTCTTATATGATGAGTAACTTTTTCCTGATCTTTTCCTTCATCTTTTTAAACTCGTGTACTTCACGCACCGAAATGAGTAATGCTTCAGCACAACCTTCGATCATCGAATCAGTAAAAAACAATCAAATAAAAACAGTGGAAGCTGCACTGAAAAATGGATCCGATGTAAATACAAAAGATGAAAAGGGTACTTCCCTGCTTCTTATTGCTACACATGCCAACAACATCGACATGGCGAAGTTGCTGGTTTCACACGGTGCGAACGTTAACCAGCAGGATGACATTAAGGACAGTCCTTTTTTATATGCCGGCGCCTCCGGCTACGCCGAACTGGTTAAGCTATTCCTCGCACATGACGCCCGGTTTGATGTTTTCAACCGGTATAATGGCACTGCGCTGATCCCTGCCTGTGAACGGGCACACCTGGAAGTGGTTAAAATACTTGCCCATACCAAAGGGTTTCCAATTGACCATGTGAACCGATTGGGATGGACTGCCCTTATGGAGGCTGTCGTTTTGGGAGATGGCACCAGGAAATATATAGAAGTGGTGCAGATCCTTGTTGATGCAGGTTGCAATATCCATATCCCCGATAAAGATGGAGTCACTGCTTTACAGCACGCCCAAGCCCGGGGCTATGCCGGTATCGTGAAGGTGCTGCAATAGAGCACGCGGAAGTTTGAAGTTTGAAGTTGAGGCACGAGGTACAAGTAAGGCACAAGGAACAAGGTACAAGCCGACCGGAAAAGTTTAAAGATCGACTTAACTAACCTCAAACTTCAAACTTCAAACCTCAAACTTCAAACCTCAAACTTCAAGCTGTCCGCTACTGGCACCCTGTCCCCTCGCTTTCAGGCAGAACAATCGTGGATGCCTTCGCGTTAGTGATCAGCACTTTATCGAGTTTTGCTCCATCTTCGCGATAGGTAACGGTTAAGGTGTGCTCTCCGGGGCTTAGTGTTGCGCTTGTCAATCTCCCCCATTGCCAATCTTTGCCTGCAAGGCCATTCGCACCTACAAAAGGGCCGTCATCCACTTTCACCCAGTAGCTATCATCCGTTGCGGAAGCGCCGATCACTTTTGCCAGAAACTGATAAGACGCGGCTTTCTCAATGGTAAATGGAATCACCACCTGGTTTTCGCTATTGTTTGCCGGTGCCGTATTCGGGCTGTTTAAACCGCTTTTTATGGTGACGTAAGCGCCTTTTGAAGCCGTTGGATCGGGTACGATCCGCCAGTTGGAACCCACTGTACCGCACTCAGCCTCCCGCCATATCTTAACGCTCTTTCCTTCGTCAGGAAAAGCAGGCTTACGCTTTCCCCACCATTTGAACCAGGTTTCATAGTCCAGGTCGGTATATGGATGCACCGTAAAATTTGTACTCACGCTAGTTTTAGCCAGCAGGAATTTATCAACGAATGCTTCGACGGCAGGTCGCTGGCTAGCAGGTATGGCGCAGTGATTATGCGCTCCATCAATAAAAAATCCAAACCTGTCGCCAATACCAAAAGTTTTCCAGACCTCATGTGCTGCCCGCGCAGACACATAACACGACGGATTTGCAAGCCAGGTATAATTAGTGTTGCCGGTCACCAACAGGGCTCTCGGCGCGATCATAGCCATCAACTCATGATGATCATAAGGAAGCCTTGAAACTTCTAATCCTGCAAACTGGAACATGCTTTCCTTAAACCATTCGTGACTGGTTGCTCCAAGTTTTTCTACATCTCCTATCGTTTCTGACACCCGCCAGGAAGGCGCACCACCGCCTCCGGATTCCTGGGCAATCGTTAAGGCAATACGTTCATCGAATGCGCCGGCGAATAATGCCATTTTACCCGCGTAGGAGCATCCGGTTACAGCTATATGTTTCAGGTCTATAGGGAGCGCTGATTGCACTAGCTCAAGTCCGTCGATGAGCCGGCTGACACCCCAGGCCCAGGCACTATACTGACCTGTATTTTCGGGATTACGATCCGGATAAAGCCGGAAGTAAGGGTCCGTTGCCCGGGCCGACGGATAAGAAGTGACCTGGTTATGGCTGAAGGTGATCCGGGCTATATTACGGCTGGTAAAAATGTCGGCAGGAAGGCTGCCTGATGGGCTATTCATGCCGATCACGGCCGGAAACGGCCCGTTGCCTGCGGGAAGTAAAACAACCGAATTCAGGGTGAGGTCCTGCCCGTCCACGGTCACAACTACCCGAAGGGTTCCTTTTGCCGGCGTGGTATCCGGAATCCAGGTTGCTGTAATTCGCTCAGGCCGGCCAGGCTTGGCGCCGATTTCATAGTTTTCAATTTCAGTCTTGATCTCGTTTCTCCTCCGTTCCCAGTCGCGGAAATGGGTAGAACGTTTCCTTCCGTCTGACCACATAAAAGGGTCGGGCAGAGGATCCACCACCGGCTGCTGGCTCAACGCCGGCAATGTCGAAGGCGCATAACGCGCCCCGGTATTTTCCACATCATAAACAAGCGGCGGAACCTGCGAATAAAGTGACTTGCAGATACAGCTTAGGATCAGGATGGCAATCGTTGTTGCTTTCATTTTTTTGTTTCGGTGATGGATGGATTAGGAGAATGAGCATACCATGTCACCCGCGAAGATGATGATTGCCTTGAAAAATCTCTAAAAGACGTTAGACCATCGTACTCATTCTTCTATGGATTATTGCAATAGTAAGATGTGTTCCTTCCCCGGGATAAGTTTCGCAGGGTAAGAATGCAGGTACGCGCTAAAAACAGGTTGGTCGAATGTAGCAAATTTTATAAAATGATTGTAATCGGTTACATGGTTCGGGAAAAAATAGTTGCGTGTCGTGTGAGGTTTGAGGTTTGAGGTTGGAAGTTTGGGTCATATAGTCTTGAACACTTGCTGTTACGACGAAAAATAAAGATGTCAATAGCGAAAATTAAATAATAATTCCAATCGGTTACATGCACTGAAGAATTCCCCGCGCCGGGTCAAACCTCAAACCTCAAACTTCAAACTTCAAACGACGTCATAGAAGCGCTGTTAGAAAAATTCTCTTCCCGTGGTTACAAATCGTTCGATGGTGCTGACTAATTCTTATAAAACAAAATGTAAGCAGCTATGAAAAAGATTGTATCACTCGTTGTGATAACCGTATTGTTGATGACCTCATGCACGAAACAGGGTCCTGGCGGAGATCTGGTGAGCCAACAAGGGTTTGAGGACAATGTGAACGGCGGAGGAGGAAGAAACACAACATCTGTTCCTGCGGATATTCTGTCTGCGTTTAATGCCCGTTACGCCGATGCCGTCAAAATCGAATGGAAACTTCTTTCAGAAGGCAATTATAAAGCTGAATTTTTCCGTGGCGCAGTAAAATGGCAAGCCACATTTAGTCCAACCGGTTCCTTATTAAAAGAGGAACATGTCTAGGTCCGTCCAAAGGGCTGCTCTCCGGCAGCCCTTTTTAGTCGGGAGTTCGGAGTCGGGAGTTCGGAGTCGGGAGTCGGGAGTTGGGAGTTGGGAGTCGATTACTTTAAAGCTATCCTCAATAGCGTAGGGTTTAAACCCTACGCTATTGAGAATAGATGTAAAGATTGAACCGCTAAGAACCTACCCCTTACAAGAGGGAATTACGACTCCAGACTCCCGACTCCAGACTCCCGACTCCAGACTCCCGACTCCCGACTCCCGACTCCCGACTATCAACTCTGCCCCGCAAAAGCAACCAGCGCGTTTAAGATCCGGCTGGTAGATTCTCTGGAAATGTTCATTTCGCTGAGGATATCCTGTATTTCGATCTCGTATAGAACCAGTTCTTTTGCTGTCACACACTTCGCATCGAGGTCAGAAAGCTTCCTGGTCAGATCGGACAGCCCAACTGCCTTTAGTTGCGGAATAAGTTTATGAATAAGTTGCTTGAAAAAGTAAATGTCCCGCGTATTGAGGCTTTGCCTCAGATCGCCTAACATTTCAGGGAGATGGTTCACGTATCTTTCAAAGTCGCTACGTACCGCATCAAAATCAGTTGGGATCATTTCCGCATCCGCATTGAATGTAGTTTGCTTCATAAGAATAGTTTATTAAAGATGCAGAATCAGAAACGGCCTTGCAGAAAGTTTAGACGAATGAACGTCAACGACGGTTATTTGGCAGAAAAATCCGGATAACGGGGGAGGAAAATAGGATGGAACCGGACATAATGGAAGGTAATTCCCTGGAGAAAAGCTGGTCAGATTTTGAACAACTTTCATTTATCAACGAGAACGCCGGGTTGACAGCGCGGGTAATTGGTGATGGACAGGTTTAAAATAAGGGTGGCCAGGATAGACATCCAGCCGCCGTTTTAAAATCCAATATCCTATGAAAAACCATGTTATTAACGGGATACTAAAACAAAAAGTATCTGATCCAGAAATAATTAATAAAATGTTTCAACTCACCCAGCGTCCACTCCTCCTACCCCGTAACCATCATTTTCTGCGTGCACTGCGCGTCCCCGCAATTCAACAACCCGAATGGCGTTTACTATGCATCAATTCAAATCTTATGAAGTTATTTTCCATTATAACCGTGCTGGCAGCCGCGATTACTTGTTTTTCCTGCAGCAAATCAGGCCCCGTTGCATTTACTATTGAAAACCAGGCGCACATTCAAATTAAAAGCACCGTATTGGTGAATATTCCTTCAGAAATTGCTACACCGGATGTCACAACGAACTCAAGCGAAGAACTTTCCGGAGTTGGATCGCGGCCTGGCCTGATAAAAAATACCGCTTTGAAGGAACTAAGACTAACAATAACCAATCCCGAAGCAAAAACTTTCAGTTTTCTGAAAAGCGTCCACATATTCATTTCCACTTCAGACGATGACAAAGTTGAAATAGCATATCTCGACGACATTTCTGCAGATGCTAATACGATCTGGCTTATAACCACTGGTGCACGGCTCGACAAGTATATTAAGGGATCTTCATATAAATTAAGAACACAGGTCACAACAAGGGAAGTACTAACTGAAAATGTAGATCTTCTTGCTGAAATGAAGTTTGATGTTTTAGCTGGCTTTTAAGGCAAGGAACAGATTTTTAAAACGCATACCCCCCTTAGGCCTCCTTCCGGGAGGCTTTTTGCATTTTCGCTTATTGACGATAAGGTTGTAAATTCAAAGTCGGTTCATTGCATAACTCTTGCACATATCGCAAAATTTCCGATGGAAAAAGATAGTCAAACCTCCGCAATCGCGACCCGCACGTCGGCGGCCGCGAACCCGGAAACCCTGAAATTCAAAAAAATTCTTGACCACCTGCTTGATGTCGTCTGTACAGCGACTGAGAACGGCGAATTTGTGAGTGTTCACGGCGCTTGCGAAAGCAGGTGGGGTTATAAACCCGAAGAACTTGTTGGCAGGTCTTTTTCCGAGCTGGTTTGTGAAGAGGACCGCGCAAAAACCCTGGAAATTATTCAGCATCTTGTAGCAGGACAGGCGATCACTAATTTCGAAAACTGCTATCGGCATAAAAACGGGAAAAAGGTTTCCATCCATTGGTCGGCCACCTGGGACGAAGAAACCCGGCTCATCTATGCTATTGCCAGGGATATCACGGAGAGAAAAATAGCAGAAGAACAGGTGATCAAAGAAAAAGATCTCTCAGATTCAATTATTAACAGTTTACCCGGCGTTTTTTATTTGTACGATAGCTCAGGTAAATTTATCAGGTGGAATAAGAACTTCGAAACGGTGACGGGATATAGCGGAGAAGAGATCAGCCGCATGCACCCACTGGATTTCTTCGAAGGCGAAGAAAAAACATTACTGCAGCAAAGGATCGGAGCTGTCTTCGAAACAGGAGAAAGCAGTGTTGAAGCAAACTTCATTAACCGAAAGAAAGAACGTATCCCATATTATTTTACCGGCGTCCTGATCAACTATGAAGACAAACCCTGTTTGATCGGTGCAGGTATTGATATCAGGGAACGTAAAAAAGCAGAGGCGGAATTGACCGCTACCAACGAGCAGCTGCGGAGCCTCTCTTCCTACCTGCAGCGTGTGAGGGAAGAAGAAAGAATAAATATCGCAAGAGAAATTCATGATGAGCTCGGGCAGCAACTAACAGGACTGAAAATGGACATGTACTGGCTGAACAAAAAAATAGCAAGTGAAGATCCATCCATTGATGAAAAAATAAAAGGCATCACAGCGCTGATTGATGAAACGGTGAAATCGGTAAGACGAATTTCTTCAAACCTCAGGCCCAGCATTCTCGATGACCTCGGCTTGCTGGCCGCACTGGAATGGCATAGCGAAGAGGTAGAAAAAAGAGCACAGATCAAAGTGAATTTCGAAACCAATATGACTGACAAAGATCTGCCGGTAGCCATTGCGACGGGTATATTCAGAATTTACCAGGAAGCGCTGACCAATGCAGTGCGGCATTCAAATGCAAAGGAAATCAACTCAAGTCTTATACTAATAGGCGATGAGCTGGTGCTGAAAATAAAAGATAACGGCATAGGTATGGACCTCACCACGCCATCAAGATCCAGGTCATTCGGCCTACTTGGGATTAAGGAAAGGACCTTTGCACTTGGAGGGAAATTCGACCTCAAAAGTGCGCCTGGCCAGGGCACGCAGGTGTGCGTATCTATACCGGTTACCAGACAGCTCCGCCACTAAACTCGAACCATGTTACGCGTTCTTCTTGCAGACGATCATGCCATTATCCGCAAAGGACTCCGGCAGCTATTGCTGGAAGAATATCCTACTGCATCCATACAGGAAGCCGCTGATGCCGGTAGCGCCATCAATAAGATTGTCAGTGATGAATTTGATATCATTATTTGCGACCTCTCCATGCCTGGAAGAAGCGGTCTCGACGTCCTCCAGTTTGTAAAACAGCAGGGATTAAAGACACCCGTGCTGATACTAAGCATTCACCCGGAGGAACAATATGCGGTACGTACGCTCAGAGCGGGTGCATCGGGTTATCTCAGTAAAGATGCTGCAACCGAAGAACTCACCAAAGCGGTGAGCAGAATACTCCAGGGACGTAAATATATTTCTGCATCGGTAGCAGAAATCATGGTTTCAGAACTCGACACAGAAACGGCAAAGCCGCCGCACGAACTGCTTTCTGACCGGGAGCTACAGGTATTCAAAGAACTGGCTGATGGCAAACCGGTTTCAGAAATTGCGGAACAACTTCACCTGAGTATTACCACGGTGAGCACCTATCGGTCAAGAATCCTCGATAAAATGGAAATGAAATCCAATGCAGATATGACCCGGTATGCACTGGAAAAGAAACTGATCTGAACCCTTGCGTCTTCCTGGGTGCTTTGTGTCTTTGCGGTTCTTTTGCAACATACCTGTAGTACAATTACTACATCCCATAGATCAATTACCACGAAAACCTTGCAGCCTGCTCTATTTTTCCCGCGGGACTTTATTTGTTGCTTTGTGTCAAATAAAGGCCATGAAGAAAATTTCAGTGTTGATTATTGAAAGCTCAGCGATCGTTCGAACGCGGCTAAAGACCTTACTCGAGGAAAACGGGCAGATCGGCCACATTTTCCAGGCGAGCGGTTTTCCAGACGGTATCGATTACATGCAGATATACAATCCCCAGGTAGTGGTGCTTGATGTCAACCTACCTGACGGTAAGGGATTAAAAAACCTCTACGAATTAAAACAAAGCTACCCGGATACTAAATTTATCGTGATCTCAAACAAGGGGCATGAAATGTATGCAGAGGCCAGTCTCGACCTTGGTGCAAATTATTTCCTCGATAAATCATACGACTTTCAAAAGCTTCCTGCCGTACTCGACCTCATCAGTAGCAATATTGATTACAGCCTGAACTGACCTGTGCATTTTTATAGCGGCCTGTGCTTACCTCTTTTCCCACATAGCTGAGATTTTCCGCCTCAAAGACTCAAAGGCTCGAAGGAACACGAAGGGCCCTTCGTGATGTTTTGCGCCTCCGCGTCTTCGTGGCGAAAAATCCTTGAAACTTATTCTGAAACACTTGCGGAATGAAATTACTTTTTCAGCTGACTGGCGAGCAATTCGTCGAGGTTGCCGTGAGCAGCTGTAAATCCTTCTTTGAATCCCATCTCGATGATTTTTTCAAGATCTCCCTCATTGTCAAAAACGATTTCGATTTCCACAGCAGTCCGATCTCCTTTATCTATAAACTGGGTCAGCCATTTCATCTGTGGAGCAGCATCGTTTTTGACACCCTGCGCATCACAAAATGAATCCATCATGGTATAGCTTTTCATCGGAACGATTTTCTGGAAGTCGGCCCTCGCCCAATGCTGTTCCCCATCCGGTCCGTTCATTGAATAGAGCCAGAAACCACCTTCTTTGAAGTCCATGCTTTTTGTTCTCGCCTGCCATGGTTTTGGTGCCCACCACTGGTCAAGAATGTCGCTTTGCGTCCACGCATTCCAGACCAGCCTGACCGGAGCGTCGAAGTCTCTTATCACTCTGAGTTTTGTTCCTGATTCCTTCACGATTTTTGTTTCATTCATGGTAATCATGGTTTTTTATTTTTAAGGTTGTTTAATACATGATCCAGCTGGTTAAACCGTTCTTCCCACGTTGAGCGGAACTGCTCAATCCACTTGTCTGCTTCTTTCATCTTTTTTGCATTGAAGTGATAAAATATTTCCCTCCCATTTTGTTCCTGTTTGAGTAACTGGCATTCGGTTAAGATCTTCAGGTGTTTCGATACTGCCTGCCGGCTGCTTTTGAAATGCTCCGCGATCGCATTGGGCGTCATCGCCCCTGTTGCAATTAAGCTCAGAATCGCCCGGCGGGTAGGATCTGCAATGGCCTGGAATACGTCTCTTCTCATCTTCTCTGAATTTGTGCAACTGAATGGTTGCATAAATATACGTGCAACCATTCAGTTGCACAAATTTATTTCAGATTTTAAAAAATTATTTCTGGCGCGAGCGTTCCGCAATCTCAACTTTATCATCTACCCAACTTTCCCGAGACTGCTTGTAACCGTGGCAACTGTCCGCGATCAGCATACTTGCGGGTATTACAGATCTTTAAATGACATGGATGGAGTAAGTCAAAAGGCACAAGGCCGTTGCGCGAATCTTACAATACGGAAAGTTGAAAATGCGAAAATGCTTGCGCCAGAATAAGTCAGAATAACTTTTCTGGCGCAAGCGTTTCCGCATTTTGATCTTTCTTGTTTAGGGCGTCTGTCGCTGAACGGGTTGTGCCCGCAGCGACTGTCCGCCTTGCAGCTACTTCGGGTTTTTCAAATACTTTAATGGTACAGATAGGGTAAGTTCAAAAGGCTCAAGTTTCCGCGAAATCCTGCTATACGGTAAGGTAATAAGACGGAAACGTTTGCGCCAGAAAGTGCCGGAAAAACTGCTACCTGTAATTCACCGCAAAGGTCCCACCAGTAAGGCTCTTGGTCGTTCCAGCAGCACCAGTGTTTTTAACGGACGCAGTAAAAGTGCCTTCGAGGCGCTTCGAAGATTTATTAAACTTGCTGATATACACAGAACCGGAACCGCCGATCACAGGGTCAGCAAAATAAACGGCACTCTGACTTTCGTAGAATTGAAAGAGGCTTCCTTTTGAAAGATCAATATTAATTGTGGCCCCTTCTTTCGTATTATCCGGGAACGCCATCATAAGAAAAGGAAATGCATTCGTTCCGCCGGTAGTGCTTGCACCTGCAAAAATAAATATGATATTAGACGAATCCACAGCGTACACTGAATTTGCGTTCCATTTCACTCCGGCAATACTTACACTGACATTGCCATCATTCCAGGGGTTAAGATTGTTTGGTTGATTGTTTGGGCCGCCTCCCGATTTTTTGCATCCAACTGCTAAAAAGATAATCGTTGCACCAACAAAAAGCGTCCGCATGAGGGTTTGTTTTACCTGTTTCATGTTAAAAGGTTTAAGTTAAAAAATGTATAAATGGCAATACGATAAAGCAGAAGACCACAGGTCAACTGCAGGAAATTTGATAGGATAAACTGATGACTTCCGGAAATGAATGGCAAACCTACGCCATTGCAAAGCCTTACCCAATACCACTTTTAAGGAATTTTACAATCATGACAACAGTCAGGTAACTGATGAGGATTTGGGTTAATTACTGACGATGATCATTATTTTCACTGCTTTGCTGATTGAAATTTGCATAACAATTAAAACAATTTATATGCAACAGATACTATCAAAAAACAATTTGCAAACGCTTCATGAGCAAACATATACAACGACCAGGAAAGAAAATGCCGGCATCATCAGCAGATTCATCCAGTGGTGTGAAGCACAGGAAAGCAACAGATTTACGTGGCTTGGAGTTTCTCTTTTTGGAAGTATCGGTGGTGTACTGCCCTTAACTTTACTGTTGGTTTCGTTAGCGTATCCAGGCAATTTCATTTTATGGATTGCTTCAGCAGTAGTAAACGTTCCTGTGCTTGCCATTAATCTTGCAGCGCAGCCGACGAAAGTAACCCTTCCGTTCTTGTTTTTCGCATGGACCACAAACCTGGCCATCATCCTGTCCAGCCTGGTTACCCTATTCATATAATTCAGTTTCATACAAACAATAGTGGCCCGTATTTCTGCGGTCCACTACTGTTAATATCAGGTAATCGTTTGAAGCGGTTGCCACCCATCCCAGGCAAACACTGCCTAAAAAACCAACGAGTGCAATAAGCGTTTACATATAGCGTTTAATTTAATGCGCCAAAAATACATGCTGGCGCGCTGTTCAAAGGGAGGTTAATGTGTTTTGCTTCCTCAAACTTTTTTTAAACAACACCTATGAAAAAAATGAATTTCGGGTTTGCTTGCCTAATGCTTCTGGCCCTTATCTCCTGCTCCAAGAACGACACACCGATAAAGAACTGTACCACGGTTTCATCGATCGCGGTAACAAAACCAGCCGCAACAATTGGTGCAGGTGAAACCATATCACTCCAGGCTTCCAGTCGTGCCGATGTAAGCTATCTGTGGACAATTCCGGGAAGGAATACAAAATCCACTGCAACAGCTGAAATTGAGAACATCGACTTCACCAATGAAGGATGGTGGTATTTTTCAGCGACTAATACGTGCAACGAAGCAAAGAAAGATAGTTTTTATCTCGACGTAAAAGTACCGCAGGGAACACCACCGTTTGCTCCTACTGCTGACTATATTAATTTAACAGCAGTGAATCACCAAAGCGGTCCGGTTACAACGATTGCGTTTAGAGCGTCTTCCATCCCTGGTGATCCGTATAATTTCGGTGCATCCGGGGGATACAATGATCTACAGGTCCTTTTTCACCCTTCTTATTACGATTACAATCTGCCTGAAGATGGTGTCTATACCACTATTCCTTTCTCAGCCACCAACGCGCCTAAACATGGCGAAAAAGATTTTGATAAAGTGTTCATTACGATGTTCTCTTACAGCCCGACGACTATTTTATACAGATCAGTACCCGGCCAAAAGGTATATGTAAGCAGGGTGAACGGTAAATTCAGAATCAGCATTTGCGACATGGCGCTGGTAGGTACATCACAGGGAACTGCATATAGTACAAACATGACAGCATCTGCCACAGAGAAATAATAACGGTTAAGCTCCGGAGCCGGTGAGGTTATCGATTTTCATTTGAATGGTCCGGCAATCTGCCGAAGTTTTTGCCAGCGACAGCGCCTTTTCCAGGTGCTGTCTGGCTTTTATATCATCAATGCCTGTATACAGCTCTCCGAGGAGGGTAAAATAAAAGTGATTAGACTCAAGCTGCAGTTTCTCTGCTTCCTTAATCGCATGAGCTTTGCCGTACACTTTTGAAAGCGCATAAGTACGGTTCAACGCGGCAACGGGAGCGTATTGCCATTGCAGCAAGCGGTTATACAGTTGTAAAATGTTTTCCCATTTGGTTTGACTATCTGGCTTCACGGTATGCCAGTAAGCAATTCCGGCTTCAAGGTGATATTTCGACAACTGGTCACCCGATGAGGCCTGGTGCAGGTAATACATGCCTTGTGTAATCAACTCCTGGTTCCACAGCGATTCATCCTGGTCATGATATAAGATCAGTTCCCCTTTTTCGTTTTTCCTTGCTTTAAAACGGGAAGCGTGGAAGCACATCATCGCCATCAGCGCCTTTACCACTGATGTATTGGTTTCATCATAACTGATCAACAGGTGAGTTAGTCGCATAGCCTCCAGGCAAAAGTCTTCGCGTAGCACTTCGTCGTGGCTCTCCGAATAATACCCTTCATTGAAAAGCAGATAGAGTGTGGTCACCACGGAATCCAGTCTTTTGCTGATTTCTGCATTTCCCGGAAATTCGATCTTCACTTTTTCTTCCCTTAACTTTTCTTTAGCGCGGAATAGTCTTTTATTGATTGATTCTTTACTCGTTAAGAAAGCGTTTGCGATCTCTTCAATCCCAAAGCCGCAGAGAATACGAAGTGCCAACCCAATCTGTGCTTCCGGCGAAATAGCAGGGTGACAAAGCGCAAATAACATCTGTAACTGGCTGTCAGCAATATTTTGCTCAGAAAGATCAATAACTGATTCAACTGTTCCCGGCAACTGCTGTCTTATCTCGCTGCTTACTTTTTCAAGGAAGATCTTATTGCGGTTGATATGATTTCTGGCCTTATTTTTTGCAACGGCATACAACCAGGCAACCGGTGCTTCGGGTATTCCCTTATATGTCCAGGTTTCAAGCGCTGATAAGAAAGTTTCGCTTGCTATATCTTCTGCCAGTTCAATATGCGCTATACCGAAAAGCTTGCAGAGCACAGCGGTGATTTTCCTGAATTCAGTCCGGAATAAATGCGGTATAAGTTCTTTCTGTTCCATAAAAAAAGCCCCTTATAAATTTATAGCGGGGCTTTACTTTAATGAATGCCATCGCCCTTAGCCACTCTGCGCACTTCAACGGAATTGCCTTCGCCCTGCAATACCGGCGACCCCTTTGCAAATTCTACCGCTTCGTCAACGGATGCTGCTTTTACAACAATATAGCCGCCAATCGTTTCCTTAATCTCACCAAATGGTCCGTTAGTAACCATGTTATTGTGTCGAACCACTTTTGCGTCTTCGAAAGGAAGGCCGTTACCTTCAACGAATTTGTTCTGCGCGGCAATGCTGCCAATCCAGTCCATCGTTTGCTTCATCCATATTTGTATCTGTTCCGGTGAAGCCACCTTGCTACCGTCCTGGTGCCGGAAAATCAACATAAACTCGTCCATAATGAAAGATTTTAGAAGTTATTAAATAGCGTGCACTTCTATAACAAATGAAGCAGCCGGAATTGGACATAAATCCGCAACAAAAACACGGAGTTAGTTTAAGGTTTAAGGTTTAAAGTTTGTGGTTAAGATTAATAACACTAAACTTTAAATTTAAACTTTAAACTTTACACCCTAAACCTTAAACTTTAAACTTTAAACCTTAAACTTTAAACTTTAAAACCCACATGTTGCGAACTATCCTTTCTCTCCTTTGCTTTTTTACCGTCGTCGCCGGTTGCCTTACCGGTAAGCAATATTCATCATGGCCGCAATACAAGGGCTCTGAAGAGAACATCCAGTATTCTTCGCTGAAGCATATAAATTTATCGAATGTAAAAAAGCTGAAAATAGCCTGGGTATATGCAAGCGGTGATGCAGACAGCGTGCATCATTCACAGATTCAGACAAACCCTATTGTTGTTGACGGCATCTTGTATGGCACATCCCCGAAGATGAAATTATTTGCGATCGATGCGCGAAACGGAAAGGAAAAATGGGTATTCGATCCTTTTCATTCGATTGATGAAGATAAAAGGAAGTTTTTCGTGTTGAACAACTGCAGGGGCGTTAGTTACTGGACCGATGGGAAAAATGACAAGCGCGTATTATATGCTGCGGGCTCATACCTTTTTTGTATCAATGCGGAAACCGGAAGTCCGGTCAGTTCTTTTGGACAGGGCGGAAAAGTGGATCTGCACGATGGACTTGATCGTGATGTAGCCAACCTGTTTATTACAGCAACTTCTCCCGGTATGGTTTTTCAGGATATGATCATTATGGGATCAAGAGTAGATGAAGGTGCAGCTGCAGCCCCTGGTCATATTCGTGCGTTTGATGTCCGTACAGGCGCCCGTCGATGGATCTTTCATACCATTCCACACCCGGGAGAACCAGGGTTTGAAAGCTGGGATGATACAACCGCATATAAATTCATCGGGGGAGCAAATGCCTGGAGTGGCTTCAGCCTCGACAAAGAAAGAGGAATGCTGTTTGCAGGTACGGGTTCAGCCTCATATGACTTCTATGGCGGTAAAAGGCTCGGAAATAACTTATATGCGAACTGCCTGCTGGCACTTGATGCAGCAACAGGTAAACGAATATGGCACTTCCAGTTTATTCATCATGATGTGTGGGACAGGGACCTGTCGTCACCTCCTGCGCTGGTAACCATCCGGAAGGATGGTAAAAAAACAGCCGCGGTAGCGCTTACCACGAAAACTGGTTTTATTTTTTTGTTTGAAAGAACGACCGGAAAACCTTTGTATGACATTAACGAGTTGCCTGTTCCGCTTCACTCAGATCTGAAGGGCGAAAAGCTTTCTTCTACGCAACCTTACCCGTCAGCACCTGCACCTTTTGTCAGACAACTGTTCCAGGAGAAAGATATCAATCCTCTGCTACCCGATAGTTCTTACCAGGAAGTAAGGAAACGATTTCTCTCTTATAAAAATGATCATATGTATAACGCACCGTCGTTGCAGGGTACTATCGTATTACCCGGGTTTGATGGAGGCGGCGAATGGGGTGGCCCTTCTTTCGACCCACAGACAGGCTACCTGTATGTAAATGCAAATGAAATGGCCTGGGTGCTTCAGTCTGTCGATATCAGTAAAAATGCGGCGAAGCAGGAAACTTACGAGCAGGCTGGAAAGCGCTTATACGAAGCCAACTGTATGACCTGTCATGGACCCGAAAGAAAAGGTGCAGGAAACTTTCCATCGATTGTTGATGCAGAAAAAAAATATTCTCATTCAACGATGAATGAACTGATACAAACCGGCAGGCGAATGATGCCCGCATTCAGGCAGCTTAATGATCACGAAAGGGAAGCGATCGTATCCTTCGTGCTAAACATTGCAGACACAAAATCAAAACCTTTTCAACCAAACACGAAAGAAGATCCTTACAAGCTTCCCTATTCCATTACTGGTTATAACAAGTTTCTCAGTAAAGAAGGATATCCTGCACTCAGCCCACCGTGGGGTACGTTAAGTGCCATTGATCTGAATACCGGTAAATATATTTGGAAGAAAGCACTTGGTCATGATCCGGCTTTCAAAAATGCAAAAGAACCAACGGGTACGGAAAATTATGGTGCGAGTGTAGTCACTAAAAGCGGGCTCCTGTTTATTGCAGCAACAAAAGATGGAAAGTTCAGGGCTTTCAATAAGAAAAATGGCGAATTGCTTTGGGAGGTTGATCTTCCGGCACCTGCTTTCGCGACCCCGGCTGTTTACGAACTTGATGGAAAAGAATATGTGGTGATCGCATGCGGAGGCGGTAAGCTCGGCACAAAATCCGGTGACCAGTATGTTGCGTTTTCATTACCCGAGTAAGGTTTGAGGTTGAAGAAGATATTCCCCTCCTGGGAGGGGTTGGGGTGGGTTTTATACGGAGAAGGTCACTTGCCTTCTCCTTAACGAACCCACCCCTGCACCCCTCCCAGGGAGGGAATATACTGTTCAAACCTTAAACTTTGATTCACCACCCTAACCACACCATACCCAATCCGCAGATAAACACAGATAGCCCGGCCATGGTATGCATATATTTTGCAAGCAGTTTAGTTCTTAACAGGCTCATACCATAATAGCCTGACAAAACCATAGCTACCATAGTGAGCAAAGTAAAAACGGTATATACCAGGATAAGCAAGAACATGTTTAGCCAGGATGCGTGCACGGCAGGGAAATAAAGAAGCGGTATCATCGGCTCGCAGGGACCCAGCAAAAAAATAATAAACATCACCCATGGAGTTACCCTATGTCGGTCCTTACCGCTCACCATATATCCCTCACGATGTTCATATACATAGATGCTGCCGTCTTCATGAATTTCAAAATGTTTGTGTAATGAATTCCTTCTCGCCCTGATTATTCCCCATATCGCATAGGCCAGCCCGAAAGCGACCAGGCTCCAGCCTGCAATACCGCCACGCACGGAATCAAGCGATTGCATAGCACTTAGTGACCACCCGATAGCAGCTCCTACGAAACCGAGCAATACGGAACTCCATACATGCCCGCACCCGCATACTATTGTCCATGCCACTGTCTTTCCGGCAGTCCACCCCCGTGATTTGCCCAACGCGATAAACGGAAGATAGTGATCTGGCCCGGTAACCGTATGAAGAAACGAGATCGCCACTGCCGTAGATAACAGCATAAAAAGCTCAGATTGCATATCCTATATTTTTTGTGGCTGCATCGTTTAAGATATCGTACATCATGTGGAGGCATTCAAATAGTTGCTCACCTTGATAACCAAGCATACGAATCAGAAAACCATCTCCGGGAATGACCGTGCATCCATATTCAATATGCGCTTCTGCGGAGAGTAAACTATGGATCTCCTGTATCGTTTCCGTTTTTATTTTATGACTGGCCATAGCAATAAAGGTGGCCTGATGTGTATACCCCTCGAGTTGGCCGATGCGAGCCAGATTCATGCGTGCCGGCTCCATCAGCAGGTTTTCCTTCGCGATCAGTTTCCCATTCATACAAATTTCAGTTATGCTATGAAAGCGGGTAAATGAAAAACTTTCGCCATGCAGGTTTCTTCCGCTGCTCACCACTTCGCCCCAATAAAGCGTACACCCTGTCGATAGGTTTATCCTGTTGCGGGAAGTAAAAGCTGAAAGCTTATGCGGAACGGTAGGATGAGCGATGAAACAAAACGAAGATCCTTTTTCCATGTTCACCTGCATAACCTGGGAAGCACATGCCCGCATGCGAAAAAGTCGCTGATAAGATTGCGTAACCAATCGCAGCGAAGTGCCTGCACCGACATGAAAGTCCAAAGCGTACGCATCTCCATCCAGCACGCCGGGCGATGCATTCATAAGCATCAGGATTTTCTCATGGTGACCACCAGATCCTATAATGTCTGCAACTTTAAAAGGCGCAGTAAAAAAACAATCTTCCACTACACTGTTTCCGCCTTTTAAGGTTGTTCTGATATGTATCTTTCCCTTTAGTGGCATAGTTGCAGTTCAGCGATGTCTTCCGTCAAAGCATATTTCTTTATCCATTGGATCACTGATTGCAAGCCATCTCCGCTCATCAGGTTGGTGAAAACAAAAGGCGCGCCTTTTCGCATCAACCGGGCGTCTCTCTCCATGATTTCGAGGCTTGCACCTACATAGGGTGCAAGATCGATCTTGTTAATGACGAGCAGGTCTGACCGTGTAATGCCAGGTCCACCCTTGCGCGGAATTTTATCTCCCTCTGCAACGTCAATGACAAAAATTGTCAGGTCAGCGAGGTCGGGACTGAAAGTAGCAGACAGGTTGTCTCCGCCGCTTTCAATAAAAATCAATTCGATGTCAGGAAATCTTGAAGACATTTCTTCTACTGCTTCCAGGTTCATACTTGCATCTTCCCGGATCGCAGTATGCGGGCAGCCGCCCGTTTCAACGCCGATGATCCGGTCTGCCGGAAGCAAGCTGTTCTTCGTCAGGAATTCAGCGTCCTCTTTGGTATAAATATCATTAGTAATAACACCCAGTCTGTATTGCTGCATCATTTGCCTTGTCAGCCGTTCAATCAGCGCCGTCTTCCCCGACCCAACGGGCCCGGCGACCCCGATCTTTACATAAGTTCTTTCATGCATTCTCTTTGGTTTAAAGTTTAAGGTTTAAGGTTTAAAAGTTGGGCCTCCGCTTTGCGATACTTTGCGGACTTGGCGTTCTTTGCGGTTTCAAAGAAGTAACAGCAAAGCACGCTAAGCACGCGATGGAAACGCAAAGTTGACAACTTGAACCACAGACAACTTTAGGTTTAAAGTTTAAGGTTTAAGGTTATTTCCTTTAACATCTTACTTTTCATAGGCCAACTTTAAACCTTAAACTTTAAACATTAAACAAAAACTACGACATATATAACCGCGAGTATAGCCCCTCGTGCTGCATGCACCGGATATCGAATCCGGAACAACACATCCCGATCAACTCACGGTCAGGCACCATCGATTCGCGAGCCAGTGCATTGATAATATCATTTAATGAAAAGAGCAATTCCTGCCCCTCTTGCTGGCCAAGCGGAATCAGCTTCACACAGTTTGTCACCATAGCCGAGGCGATGTTGTAGTAAAATGCAACGAGCGCAGATTCTTTCTCAATTCCGAGCACGGCACTATACATTCCAAACACAACAGCATAATGGCCTGCTACATGTTTAGCAGCTAACGCCTCCCTGTATTTTCGTGCGAGTTTCTCGTCACAATGCTGATGAAAAATTTTCACGAGCCTTGTACCCAGCTTCTGGCTTGCTTCCCGCATTTCCCTGGGAAGTTTTACGGCCGAACATAACGAATCGAGATTCATCACCGCCTCGAAGTCATTGCAGCTGGCTGCGTCGTGAGCCAGTGACATGATTGCAGCATCGGTGAACCGGATATTTGCCGATAGTTGAGCGGTTATGAAATCGTGTGCCGTGTTTTTATCTTTTACGATATCTTTCTGCACGTAGGTTTCCAGTCCCGCAGAATGGGAAAAACCGCCGATCGGTAAAGTTTGATCAGCCAGATGCAGCAAATGAAACAGCAAACTATTATTCATTGGAAGGTGTTGTGAACTGCAGTATTTTAGAAAAAAGGGAACCGCTTGCTGCACCGCCGTCGTGCGGCTTCACACTCGTTTTCAGTGCATGTACTAACCTTCGGATTTGTTTTTGCGGACGAAATCCTGCAACGTCAAGAAGCGTGAACAGCGGGGCCTCATAGGCGGTTAACCATTCATCTTCCTCGTAAAACAGCGGCACATGTTTGTTACCGATCTCATAAGACATCGCAGCCACCTGGTAAAAAGATTGCGGCTTCACCACAATACATTCGCATGGAAGAATTTCAATCGCGATAATGATGGCCGAATCTTCAAACAATACATCGCCAGGCTGAAGCGCTGAAGCCTGGTTCAGTGATTTGAAAATTACATCCCGACCGATCAACGTTTTTTTGTGAAGGATACGCTTACCTGTTTCGAACCATTCGATCATCAGTAAATCGATTTCTCTTTCACCGACATCGTACGTGCTCAGATTTCCGAGTGTAGTATGTACTATCATGGATGCATTTAAAATAAGAAATAGCGTTGGGTAAGCGGAAGGGTCTGCGCAGGTTCGCAGGTAATGACCTCACCATCGACCTTCACTTCATAATTCTCCGGATTCACATCGATCTGTGGAGTGCCGTCATTATGCACCATATCTTTCTTCGTTATGTTCCTGCAGTTGATCACCGGCATAATCATTTTTTCGAGTCCATATGTTTTAACCAGCCCGTTTTCCAGGGAAGCCTGCGATACAAAAGTGATGCAGGTTTCATGCAGGGCTTTGCCAAACGCGCCAAACATGTGCCTGTAGATAACAGGCTGCGGCGTTGGAATAGAAGCATTCGGATCACCCATGCGGCTGCCAATGATCATTCCTCCTTTGATGATCATTTCCGGTTTCGCTCCAAACAACGACGGCTTCCATAACACGAGGTCGGCGAGTTTTCCTTTTTCAAGAGAACCGGTCACATGTGAAATGCCATGCGTAATGGCCGGGTTGATGGTATACTTCGCAACATATCTTTTCACGCGGAAATTATCATTGTTGTTTTGCGCGTCGATTTCCAGCGGCCCTCTTTGCTTCTTCATTTTATCAGCTGTCTGCCAGGTTCTGGTAATCACTTCTCCGACTCTGCCCATCGCCTGCGAGTCAGAACTCATCATGCTGAAAACGCCCATATCATGCAGGATATCTTCCGCAGCAATTGTTTCCGGCCTGATGCGTGAATCTGCGAAGGCTACGTCTTCAGCGACGGATTTGTCCAGGTGATGACACACCATCAGCATATCGAGATGTTCGTCGATCGTATTGACCGTAAACGGCCGTGTGGGATTTGTTGAAGAAGGCAACACATTCGGATACATGGCGGCCTTGATAATATCCGGCGCATGACCGCCACCCGCACCTTCTGTATGAAAAGTGTGAATCACTCTGCCATCGATCGCCTGGATGGTATCTTCAAGAAAACCGCTTTCATTCAGCGTGTCTGTGTGAATGGCCACCTGTACATCGTACTTATCCGCAACGCGGAGGGCTGCATCAATGACCGCTGGCGTTGAGCCCCAGTCTTCATGAATTTTGAGACCGCATGCGCCTGCCTCTACCTGTTCTTCCAGCGGTGCGCTGGCCGCACAATTTCCTTTTCCAAAAAAACCGAGGTTCATCGGGAATGCGTCAGCTGCCTGCAACATCTTTTCTATATTCCATGCACCGGGTGTTACCGTCGTTGCATTCGTTCCATCAGCCGGACCGGTTCCGCCTCCCATCATCGTGGTGATACCGCTGAAAAGCGCATGATCGATCAACTGAGGACAGATAAAATGAATATGCGTATCAATGCCGCCTGCTGTCGCAATCAAGCCCGCGCCGCCATGTACTTCTGTGGAAGCACCAATCACCAGGTCAGGATGTACGCCATCCATCGTATCGGGGTTACCTGCTTTTCCTATCGCGATGATCTTTCCATCTTTAATTCCTATGTCGCCTTTCACAATGCCCCAGTGGTCGATGATGATCACACTGGTGATGACCAGGTCAGGCACGCCCTCCTTACGTGTTGCGGTCGCCGATTGAGCCATGCCGTCGCGTATCGTTTTGCCGCCACCAAACTTCGCCTCATCGCCGTATACCGCATAGTCCTTTTCAATTTCTATAATCAGATCAGTATCTGCAAGCCTTAACTTGTCACCCGTGGTGGGACCATACATGCCTGCATATTTTTTTCTGTTGATGTGCAGGCTCATGATTTTTTATTTTTAAAGTGCTTTGATTCTATGTTGGCTAATGATGATGCTTTAACAGATGACGTATTCATATCGCCTTCCGTGAGGTTGCTGAAGCCGGAAATTTTGCGATGACCTCCGAATGCAACTAACTGAACCATTTTCGCCTCGCCAGGCTCAAAACGGACAGCCGTTGCGGCAGGGATATTCAGCCGCATACCAAAAGCCTTTTCCCGGTCGAATTCCATTTGTTTGTTTACTTCAAAAAAATGAAAGTGTGACCCTACCTGCACCGGCCGGTCGCCCGTGTTGGTGACAGAGATGGACAGCGTTGCTCTGCCTGCGTTGGCTTCAATATCGCCCTGCGCGAGAAAATATTCTCCTGGAATCATACGATGACTATTAGCGGATGGGGTAATGAACGGTGACCAGTTTTGTTCCGTCAGGGAAAGTAGCCTCGATCTGTATTTCATCGATCATTTCCGGTACACCTTCCATAACCTCTTCGCGCGAAAGAATAGTAGTGCCGTACTGCATAAGCTGGGCAACGGACTGACCATCCCTGGCGCCTTCCTGGAGGCGGCTGCTGATCAGTGCAATCGCTTCGGGGTAGTTCAGCTTAAGTCCGCGGCCTTTTCTTTTTTCTGCTAATTCACCGGCAAGAAATAAAAGCAGTTTTTCCGACTCTCTTGGTGTAAGATGCATGCAAAAAAATTAGAAGTAAATGCATTCAGAAAAATATGGAGGCAGTCGTTGAAATCTGAAAATACAAAAAAAAGTGGCTGAATATTCAAGTGGCGTTTTTTTTGAACCACAAAGACACGGTGACACGGAGACGCATTGTGATTCCCCGCGCCACTGGCACTACCGGGTTCTTTTAGTAAATTCATCCATGGCCAATAACACGTCGCAACATATCCTCGGAACAGCAGGAAATCTTTTGGGGTTCTGTCTTATTGTGATGACTTCATTGAGAATTGCCGATCATACAGAAATGCACCTGCTCGATGAGTTCACATCTATTATTGCGGTGGTGCTGACCTGTTCATGTATTTTTTCGTTCGGATCGATCAGAACATCAAACCCTGACAAGGAAAAAAAACTTGAATCGGTTGCCGAATACCTGTTCATCCTTTCGCTTGTCGGCATCCTGCTCATCATCTTATTGATTACTTTAAATTTCCTTACCTAAATACTCCAACAGGCTGTCAACTGTGAACTTCCTCCCGCCATCCGCCATCGAATCTGTCAACTGTCAACTCTCCACTTCTCTCGGCCATCGGCCATCCGCCATCGGCCATCGCATTCCTGTCAACTGTCAACTGTCAACTTTTTTCGGCCATCCGCCATCGGCCATCGCATTCCTGTCAACTGTCAACTGTCAACTTTTTTCGGCCATCCGCCATCGGCCATCGCATTCCTGTCAACTGTCAACTGTCAACTGTCAACTTTTTTCGGCCATCCGCCATCGAATCTTTCAACTGTCAACCTCTTCCCGCCATCGATTTATTCACACCCTGTGATTAATTCGTGGAATTCAACCGCTTTCATTGCCAAATTTTTTAGTAAACTTGTAAAAAAATTAGCGCATGTCGAGTGAAATTAAATGCCCTGGTTGCGGGCATAAATTCCCTATGGAAGAAGCCGTTACCGAAGAATACAAAAAGGAACTTCGCGAACAGATGAAGCATTTCACGCGTAAGAAAGAGGAAGAGCTTCAAAAGAAGATGGATGACCTGAACCGGCAATCGCAACTGCAGCAGCTCACTTTTGAAAAGCGGCTTGCGGAAGAGAAGAAAATGATTCAGCAAACCATGGAAGAAACCCTGCGGAAAAATATCGGGGCTGACTTTGAAAATAAGCTGCTGATACTGGAAGAATCGAACAGGGAAAATGAAGCAAGATTGAAGGAAGCGAGAGAAAAGGAACTGCAGTTCATGAAAAAGGAACAGGAGCTGAAAAATAAAGAAGCCGACCTCGAGATTATGCTGCAGAAGCGACTGCAGGAAGAAAGGACGCAACTGACCGAGCATATCAGGAAGCATGAAATGGAAAGAAACGCGCTGAAGGAAAGCGAATTCCAGCTTCGTGTAAGAGAACTTGAAAAACAGCTGGATGACCAGAAAAGGCTGGCGGAAGAAATGAAAAGAAAAGCGGAGCAGGGGTCTATGCAACTGCAGGGCGAAGTGCAGGAACTCTTACTGGAAACCGTGCTGAAAGAACATTTTCCATTTGATTTGGTGGAAGAAGTGGGAAAGGGAGTAGAAGGTGCGGATTGTATCCAGGTGGTCAGGAACGCAGGCGGCAAAGAATGCGGTAAGATCATTTATGAAAGCAAGCGGACAAGAAACTGGAGTAACCTCTGGATCGGCAAACTGAAAGCAGACATGCGGATGAAAGGCGCGGATATGGCGATCCTGGTTACCCAGGCTTTTCCAAAAGACATGGACAGGTTTGGTGCACGTGAAGGCATATGGATCTGCTCTTATGCAGAAGTAGTAAGCGTAGCGACGGTATTGCGTAACGCGGTCATGTGTGTTGCCGATGCAAGGAAAGCTGAGGAAAATAAAGGAGAGAAAATGCAGATGCTGTACAGTTATATCAGCGGCACCGAATTCCGCCAGCAGATTGAAACGATTGCTGAATCATTCCAGTCTTTGCAGTTATCTATTCTGAAAGAAAAAGGAATAATGGAAAAGATGTGGAAGGAAAGGCAAAAGCAGCTCGAAAAAGCATTCATCAATACGGCCAATATTTACGGTTCCATGAAAGGCATTCTCGGTGCATCGGTTAACGATATTCCTTTACTTGAAGGTAGTCATGAAGCAATTGAGGAGGAAGTCACCACCTAAGGAAGTACATACGAAAGTACAAGCAAACCAAAAAGCCTGCACCTTATCTTCAGGGGTACAGGTTTTTCTTTGAGGAACAGAAACGAAAGTTCAATCCAGCCATCTGCGGCCTGTTCCCATACGCCGGTATAATGAATATGTTTTCTGAAATCGACCAACCCGTCGCCATACCATTTGTAAATAGCCTCCTTGGCACTCCACAGCATCGTCAGCCATTCAAGGTTTGCGGAGTCAGGTTTGACCTTTAAAGTTTGAGGTTTGAAGTTCGAGGTTTGAGGATCCGGGTTTGAGGTTTGAAGTTTGAGGTTTGAAGTTTGGGGGTGAACATCCATCTCTCCCTGAGGCACGTCTTGTGTCTCGTGCCTTGTGCCTTCTATTGTGCCTTGTTCCTCGTGCCTTGTAGCTTGACGCAAGTCTTGTTCCTCGAGCCTTGTGCCTTGACGCAAGTCTTGTTCCTCGTGCCTTGTGCCTTGACGCAAGTCTTGTTCCTCGTGCCTTGTGCCTTTCGTAAACTCCAATTCGTCGGGATTCAGAAACTTAAAGCGAATTCTTTCCACCATGGGCGTGACGAGCTCAATGTCCACTCCTACCCTGTTGACCTGGCTCACGATAGCGGCGGCAAAATCACCGCAGTGCGAAATGGAGAAGTGGTAAGATTCATTTTTGATAAAAGGGCGATGTGTATCGGCAATCTCAATGAGTTGGTAAGGAAAATCAGGATACAGGTACTGCAGCAGGTAGCGCCCTGCGAGGTGCTGCAGTCGCTTACGTTCGTGAGAAATGTTCCGGTGCAAGGGAACTTTTTGCATAAAAAATTTTTCATCCTCTGCAATGTTCCATACACCCAGCTTGTCGTTACCGTTGATATTATGTTGATAAAATAAGGGCAAAAGTGTTATTTGAGAATTTACTTTGCAGAGCGTCTTCCTTCGCGTTTCCTTTGCGTTTGTTAGCGTCTTTTGCGGTTAATGTGTTAACCCGCAAAGAACGCTAAGACCGCAAAGAAACGCAAAGACTGAGATTTTGAAAATAGCACAAAAATTAACGCCCCTGACATGATATTATCTGATAAAAGAATAAAGGAGGAAATAGACAAGGGAACGATCCGGATCATTCCCTTTGAGCGGGAAAGCCTCGGAACAAATTCTTACGACGTTCACCTCGGAAAGTCACTCGCCGTATACACAGACAGGGAGCTCGATGCGCGCAAACATAACAAGATCGAGCATTTTGACATTCCCGAAGAAGGTTATGTGTTGCAGCCCGGCGTATTGTACCTGGGCGTAACACAGGAATACACCGAAACGCATGCACACGTTCCTTTCCTGGAGGGAAAATCATCTACCGGCCGGCTTGGAATTGATATTCATGCCACCGCCGGAAAAGGAGATGTTGGTTTCTGTGGAAACTGGACACTGGAAATTTCATGCAAGCTTCCTGTGCGTGTGTACGAAGGTATGCCCGTTGGACAGCTCATTTATTTTCCTGTTGATGGGGAAGTGGAAGTAGCCTATAACACGAAGCGCAATGCCAAATACAGCGGCCAGCCCGACAGGCCGGTGGAGAGTATGATGTGGAAGAATAAGTTCTAGTTTGAGGTTTGACGTTGCTGTGCAAGGCCTCTGGCCTTGCACGATCTAACTCTTGCCTCTGTCAACCGCAGTTATAGCTGCTTAAACTTCTTCTGGTAGGCCACAAGCATCGCCACCACCTGGTTATAGCTCTTCATTCCCGCGGGCTGCTGATTGGCTTTCAGGTACTCTCCATACAAATTCCTGATCACCGGCTCCAGCGGGTTCCTGTACTGCGCGAAAAAACTCCGAAGCGCCGCATAATCTTTCTGAACAGGTTCACTGAGCTGCTGATGAATGACCTTCGCAAGGACGCTATCCCGCAGAAACAACTCATTCAGACCGTACGCATACATATCGAAATACACCGAGTACCGGAAAGCAGCATTCGGCGCCTCTCTTGCTGAAAGAAAACCTGCAAAATTTGCTTCGTTTTCTTTAGCAAAGCCAAGCTGGTGGCCTATTTCATGACATGTTACAAAGGGACGAATAAAGGCCGGCACTAAAGTATTCACCTGTGCTTCGCCGGTAAACGGATTATAGTACCCCGAAAAGCCGAGATAGTTTCCTGCATAACTGTATATCGAAGGTTTTACCGATGGAAAATCGTAGCACAAAAAGCCATATTGTTTTTCAATGTGCGCGTACGCTTTCACCGATTCTCTGAACAGATTCTTTTTATGGTGCAGGTCGTTACGGTTTATAACGGCCGCCGAATCCAGCGCATTCAGTTTTATGGTCAACTGGTTCATGACCTGGTACAGTTCTTCAACCGAATACCTTCCTGTTTTTATGCCCATTCTATCGTCCATGGGCAACCGATCATAATTCAACCCCCACAGTCCGTTAAACAAGACATACACCCATAGCAGGAAGGATGTCGTTGATTTCAACGCGTTCAGCCAGTCCTCTTTTACCAGTTTTCTTCTGAAAAGTTTCCTCGTAAATCGCGCGATATAATACAGCAGCCAAAGTACCATTGCAGCATAAAAAAAATCCCCTATGCTGAAGGGTATCCAACCGAATAATAAACGCTGCAAAGCGGAGATCGTGCGATAGATGCCATTCGAATAGTATGTTTCCACGAAACGCGGGAAAAAGGAAATCACCTTGATCAGCAAGGTCAGTCCGGCAGGAATCAGTAAAAAGGTGGCTTTTCTTTCCTTTATCATCATTAAAAATAAGGTTCAGGAGCAGAGAATAAAAAAGTTCAGAAAAAACCGGACCAAATCATTTACTGAAGCCGGTGGCCGCAGCCGGGCAGATTAGGTTTTATATCGAAAGCTTACTACTTTTCCGGGCGTTTTAAAATTACCGCAGCTGCGGAGCTTACCTTAATTCCAGCATATGAATGTTGAAATGAACAAAAATGAAGATGCGATGCGACTGGCGCTCAGCCAGATGTCATCAAGATTTGAGAAAGTAGCACTGGGTGGGGGCAAAAAGGCCATCGAAAAACAGCATGAAAAAAATAAGCTGACTGCACGGGAACGAATTGCATTGCTTCTCGATAAGGATACTCCCTTTATTGAGATTGGTGCTTTCGCCGGCTATGAGATGTATGCTGAACAGGGCGGCTGCCCTGCGGGCGGTACCGTTGCAGGCATTGGCTATGTCAGCAACAGGCAATGTGTGGTAGTGGCCAACGACCAGACCGTTAAAGCGGGTGCATGGTTCCCGATCACCGGTAAAAAAAACCTGCGCATGCAGGAAATAGCCATGGAGAATCATCTCCCGGTGATCTATCTGGTGGATAGCGCCGGCGTTTTTCTTCCTATGCAGGATGAAATATTTCCCGACAAAGAACATTTTGGAAGAATATTCAGGAACAATGCGAGAATGAGCGCTATGGGTATTACGCAGATCGCGGCGGTACTCGGCTCATGTGTGGCAGGCGGCGCCTACCTGCCGATCATGAGTGATGAAACGCTGATGGTGGAAGGAAACGGATCTATTTTTCTGGCCGGTCCTTATCTCGTAAAGGCTGCTATCGGGGAAGACATTGATGCCGAAGCCCTTGGCGGTGCAGTAACGCATAATGCGATATCCGGCATCGCGGATTACAAATTCAAAACAGAACAGGAATGCCTGCAGCAGGTGAGAAATATTATTTCCAAACTGGGCTCGACGGAGCCCGCAGGTTTCAACCGTATTACGGCAGAACCGCCTGCTAAAGATCCAAAGGAATTGTATTCGATTCTTCCGGCAGAGAGCAAGCCTTATGATATGCTCAATATCATTGAAAGGATCATAGACAGAAGCGCGTTCGAACAGTTCAAGGAAGATTATGGCAAAACCATCCTTTGTGGTTATGCAAGAATTGATGGATGGGCTGTGGGTATAGTAGCCAACCAGCGTACGATTGTAAAAAGCAGCAAAGGAGAAATGCAGATGGGTGGGGTCATTTATAATGACAGCGCCGATAAAGCGGCAAGATTTATCATGAACTGTAACCAGAAAAAGATACCATTGGTTTTTCTGCAGGACGTAACCGGCTTCATGGTAGGCAGCCGAAGTGAACATTCCGGCATTATTAAAGATGGCGCGAAAATGGTTAACGCCGTAGCGAACTCGGTGGTGCCGAAGATCACCATCGTGATCGGTAATTCTTACGGAGCGGGCAATTATGCGATGTGTGGAAAAGCCTACGATCCGCGATTTATCTACGCGTGGCCTACAGCGAAGATTGCAGTGATGGGCGGAGACCAGGCAGCAAAAACATTATTGCAGATACAGGTGGCTGCAATGAAAGCAAAAGGAGAAACGGTGGCGAAGGAAGATGAAGATAAACTGCTGAAAGAAATAAAAGGACGGTATGAAAAACAAACCAGTCCGTACTATGCAGCCGCACACTTATGGGTAGACGCAATTATCGATCCGCTGCAGACGAGAATGCTCATTTCTGAAGGCATCCGCGCGGCAAATCACAATAAAGATATTCCGGAGTTTAAATCAGGGGTTTTCCAGGTATAACAGCCGACCGCGGCATTATTATTACTTTAGGCTATCGTCGATACTTTGGTTACATTAAATTTGAATTTCAGTTAAACTTCAATCATGAAAATACCCATATACGTTGTTGATGCATTTGCCAGCCGCGTTTTTACCGGAAACCCGGCTGCTGTATGCATGTTGAGTGACTGGCTGACGGACACGCTCATGCAGAATATTGCAGCCGAAAATAACTTAAGTGAAACCGCCTTCCTGGTAAAGGACGGAGCAGATTATCATATCCGGTGGTTTACGCCAACGATTGAAATGGATATTTGCGGGCATGCTACATTAGCTTCTGCGCACGTGATCTTTAATCACCTGAGTTATCCGGGTGATTCGATCAATTTCAAGTCGAAGAGCGGCGTGTTAAAGGTGCTGAAAGGTGCGAAAGGACTGCTCACATTGAACTTTCCAAGCTATATACCTGAGCTTGCTAAAGATCCACCTGAAAGCCTTCAGAGGGGACTGAAGTACAAACAGGCGAAAGTGTATAAAGGCCCTTTGGATTACCTGGTTGTTCTTGATAGACAGGAAGACATTGAAGCGCTGGACCCGGATTTCACATCGATTGCAGCATCGGGTTCGAGGGGCGTGGTCGTTACAGCCAAAGGCAATGATGCAGATTTTGTTTCCCGCTGTTTTTTTCCACAGTCTGGCATAAACGAAGATCCCGTTACCGGCTCCGCGCATTGCATGCTTGTGCCGTACTGGGCGCAGGAGACCGGCAAAAAGAAGCTTACTGCGCAGCAACTTTCAAAGCGCAGGGGTTTTCTCGAATGCGAACTGGTAAATGACCGGGTGTTGATGTCGGGTTATGCCGTCACGTATCTGAAAGGAGAAATCGACGTCTGATGGCAGAAAAGGAACTGGTGATTTTCACCGACGGTGCCGCAAGAGGAAATCCCGGACCGGGAGGCTATGGCGCCATTTTAAAATGGGGACCGGTAGAAAAAGAGCTCTCGCAGGGTTACAGACGCACAACCAATAACCGGATGGAGCTGATGGCCGTTATTGCCGCGTTGGAATCGCTGAAACGGGAAAATCTCGATATCGTGGTATATTCCGACAGCCAGTATATCGTAAAAGCGATCCAGGAAGGATGGCTGAAAAACTGGATTGCGACGGACTTTAAAGGGGGTAAGAAAAACAAGGACCTCTGGCTTCGTTTCCACGAGTTGGCTAAAAAACACCGCATCCGTTTTGTATGGGTGAGAGGCCATGCAGATAACGAATATAATAATCGTTGCGACATCCTCGCTACTACTGCCGCCGACGGAAAAGATCTTCTCATCGACGAAGAATATGAAGCATAGCCGTGCAAGGCGTGCTGTGCAAGGCGTCCACGCCTTGCACGGGCAATCGGTTGCCTCCTGGCAACCGAAAAAAAAAAGCCACTCATACGAGTGACCTTGGCCTTATGAAGAAACAAACTTTAAACTTTAAACTTTAAACCTTAAACCTTAAATCAATTCTTAACAAATTTCCGATTCACAAACCGTCCTCCCGGTTCCTCCAGTCTAACCACATACGTACCCGTCGGCAACGCTTTGATATCAATCCTGTTCGTTCCTTTTTGCAATGGCATAGCCTTCACCTGCCTGCCCCACTGGTCATAAACAAGCATCCTCGAATTTGCATCCCATTGAATGTCGTTCGTTTCAACCTGAACGGATTCTGCAGCAGGATTAGGCCATATCGACATCTTCATTTCATTATTATCAGACCTGATCACCGTCTTCACCTGGGAATAGGTTTTAGATTCGTCATAATCAACCTGTGCAACGCGGTAGTAATTTTTTGATTCCGCGTTACGATGAACATATAAATAGCTCGACTCGCCCTGGTTCTTTTTACTTTGCAGTGCGCCCAGTTGGCTCCAGTTCACACCATCATTACTATACTCGATGACATATTGTTTTGTGGTTGCCTTTTCAGCAACTGTCCAGTTCAATTCTACTTCAGTTCCTGACTTAGCTACTGCATCCAGTTTCTTCCATGATTCTGCAAGCACCCAAAGCGGGAAGTTACAGGTAGTAAAGTCAGTACCCACGCCATCGACGCCCATCGTAGAAATATACGTCAGTGAAAGATTATTTTCCAGGCGGTATATTTTATTATCGCCGGCGTTGGTGGTAATGAGCATTTGTCCTGTCGCATTAAAACCAACTCCCCCTATCGTTTGCCCACCAGGAGCCGGAGCAGTTGGCGCTTTGATCTCGTACATCAACAGCGAAGCCGTTTTCTTAGTTGGAACTTTTCCAGGTATTTTATACAGCCCATAGTTTGAAGGACCAGAAACCAGGATCCACAGGTTATCAGACCCGTCAAAAGCCATATCTCCATATATTCTTGAGCCTGGCCCGAGTGATCCGTTAGCAATAATGTTCGGCAACGTATTCCCATACTGGTCTCTGATATTAAGGGTTATGGTGTCCCATTTGTTGGAACTTACATGATAATTATATAACCTGCCTAGCGCATCAATACAATAAAACTCCTTACCTGTCGCGTCCATGCAACCGAGGTTAATAATAGAACCCCCAGGGACGGGGCTGGAAGCCCTGGCAATGATGGCATTGGCGGCGGGATCGAACGTCACAAATTCCTGCGGCGCGTTCAGGGTATTTCTCTTAAAGTAATAGAACCTGCCGGTGAGCACGCTATAGCCCATGGCATTGGCCAGGTCAGGGACATTCCCCGTATATGCCGGGTTGATTTTCGCTGCTGTTGCCCCGGTGCTTATGGTAACAGGATGAATATTACCCGTCCCGGTCAGCCCATACATTACACCAGCCGGGTTCGTACATACTTGCGCAAGGGCAGGCTGTATAATTACTGCCATGGCCAGCAGCACGGGAAGCACAAGTCTTCTGATTTCTTTTCTTAGGTTAAAATTTTTTGCCTTCATAAGTTAGGATTGTACTACGCTTACAGTTCAAAGCACGGACCAGAAATTCAACGTTTTGATTCTCAATCACAGACCTTAAGTAATAACCCCTACGGCATTCCTTTAAACGGACTTTTTTCCAAAGCAGGGAAATTCCTATCTGTGAGAACGGTTCTAACTAAGTAAAAACGCTTAGTATAGTGTATTTATTTTCACGGGGACATGAAAAAAGATTAACCTTAGCCGTTAGTATGCAGTATACCGTTGAATACCAACAAAAAAGCCATTCAAACGAATGGCTTTTTTGTTGACATATAATGATTTGCGGTTATGCGAGTCTGGTAGTAACCGTCTTTCGGTTTAACAGGTAATAGCCTCCGAACAAAATGAAGCTGAACACAAGGGTTCCCGCAACGCTGCCGGTATAAAAAGGAATTCCGTCCGCATACGCCTGCATTAGTCCTGCAAAAGTTTTAGGACGCTGAAATCCGCCACCCCCTAACCAGGTTACGAAATTCGATGCCAGGAAATAAACGGTTGGTGCGAGGATACTGAATGCCGCGATCCTGATGACAGTTAATTTTTTGATCAGGAATCCAAGTAAAGTGATGCCAGCCATCAAAATATAATTGATCAGCTGCCCTTCATAAAAACCGGGCACGTCAGAGATGCCCACATTGTATAACACCTGGTATAACAAGTCTGAAATAAACATGGAAAATAACGGTAAGGCAAATGCCCATTTCTTATCTTTTATTACCGCGCCGCCAAATAATGCCATGGCAATCTGGGGTGCAAAACCATAAGGACGGCCAGGAATGATACGATAAAGCGCAGCCACCAGGATCAATAAAAGAAGAGACCAGATAATTTTCTTATTCATATTCAGGAAATGGTTGTGAAATAAAGTGAAGCAGCAAATTTAAAGCAAAAAGGCTATTACATCAAATCATTCACGTGCCGGCTTCCGGCGCTGACGCCCGGTACACTTCAGCGTGTTCTTCGGCGGTGAATGTAAGCGAAGTATCATCGAAAGCAACAGCTGCTTCTCCTTTGGTAAGCCGGAGCGGCTGTCCCTGCTTTTCTTTCACCAACACGATTCCGCTGGTCACGATAAATATTTCGGTGGTGATGCACGTCATTTCAGCCACCTCATTTTTTGCAAGGGTTATTTTACTTAGTTCAAAGTCAGGAGCAGGTGACGTAAATACTTCTTCGTGCTCGCCTGCCTTGGTACCTTTGATCACCTGCGGCGGGTGCGCCTGGAAACGCACATGTTTCATGAGCTCCGCCACATCAATATGTTTAGGCGTGAGTCCTCCCCTGAGTACATTATCAGAATTGGCCATGATCTCCATATTCTGTCCCTCGAGATATGCATGCAGTACGCCGGCATCCTGGAAGATCGCTTCTCCTGGCTTCAGATGAACAAGATTGAGCAGGTAAATGGAGAAGATGCCGCGATCAAATAACTCGTGTTCGTTGAAAGTAAGCGCAGCACGTGCCGCCCAGAAATGCGGATCATTTTTCTGAAGCCTTCCGGCCTGGTATTCGGGAATAATCCGGTCGAGCAGCGGCTGCATTCTCCTGTTTACTCTATCCTGGTCTTCTTCCATGATCGATTGATACAGCGCTTTATAGCCCCCTTCTTCAAGCAGCGGAAACATATAAGAGAATTCAGGAATGGTGCGCGTTAACGCGATAATTTCTTCCTGTTTGCGAAAGCCGTGCAGCAACCAGAAATCACTCAATGCCACCATGAGTTCCGGTTTATGATTATCATCCTTGTAATTGCGGTTTGGTGCATTCAGCGCAATACCATTCCTGTTTTCATTTTCAAATTCGACTTTTGCCGCTTCTTTTGCCGGGTGCACCTGGATGGAAAGCATGTCTTTCACATCAAGCACCTTCAGCAGGTAAGGGAGTTTACCGAAGCATTTCTGAACGGTTTCTCCAAGCACTTGCGGATTTTGCCTGATATATTCATTCAGTAACGCAGGTTCTGTTCCCTCGATCACCGACGATGCATTATCATGCGCGCCGAGCCAGTACTCAGCAAATGGCTTCCGCTCGCTGTTAGCAATGTTGAGCAGTTGAGGCAAAAATTCATAACCTCCCCATTGGTAATGCTGGATCTTTCCTTTCAGTTTATATAATTGTTTATTCATCAGCAGGCCGTTTGGTTTCACTCCATTCAAAACAACATTCCGCTTAATGTCTGCTTTATAACAGTGATTTCACCCCGGACATGAGCAGCGGAACGGGTATATTAATGAACAAAATAACTTAAAAATGGCTTCACATAATGAACTGGGAAAATATGGTGAAGAATTGGGAAGGAGTTATCTCGAAAACCAGGCGTTTAAGATCCTCCACCGCAACTGGAAGTATTCTTATTATGAAATAGATGTTATTGCGTCAAAAGACCAGGTACTGCATTTTATTGAGATCAAAACGTGCAGCAGTATCACATACGGATACCCGGAAGAAAATGTGAATGTGAGCAAGATGGAAAAGCTGATGATAGCCAGTGAGGCTTTTCTTTTCGAGTTCCCGGAGTGGATCCGGGTGCAGTATGATATCCTGTCTATCCTCATCCTGCGAAACAAGCCACCGGAATATTTTTTTATTGAGGATGTGGGCTTGTGAATTGGTTTAAAGTTTAAGGTTAAAGTTTAAGGTTATTCTTCTTTGCGTTTCCTTTGGGTACTTAGCGGTTAAAGAGCCTAACCTAACCGCTAACGCAAAGTATCGCAAACACGTGGACTGAACTTTAAACTTTAAACTTTAAACCTTAAACTTCAAACTAGATCTGCGCTATCGCACTGAAGAGGACTTTCATCTTCTCCACCATTTTATACGTTGCCGGGCAGTAAGAAACATTTTGCTTATGAACATGAATATAATCGACCATCTTTTTCTTCGTCAGGTGTGGGAAACCTGCGCAGTCTGCGGGGCGCACCTCGTAGATCGAACACATATTCGTATTCAGGTCAAGGAACTGGCAAGGCTGCTTCTTATTCATCCAGTCATTATCCTTCTTATCGAGGTAGAGATATTTATCGCGAAATGCAAGCGGTGTCATTCCAAGATGAGCAGATATTCTCTTGATGTCTTTCACTGTGAATGTAGGAGACATGGTTTTGCAGCAATTCGCACAGGTTAAACAATCGATATCCTTCCACACATCTGCGTTCACCAGTAATGCCATCTTATCAAGCCCTTTTGGCGGATCCTTCTCCAGTTTGGTCAGGAACCTCCTGAGTGAGCCTTTATGCAAAATGACATTTTTGCGGAACTTGCGAAGATTAATACTCATATTTATAGGTAAATCCGAGTTTTGGATCCGTGCCGAAATTAGGATTATTCATTTACACAGCCATCGCTACATTAACGAACTTTTCAAAATGTGGGATCCGTATAAAAAAGGCTTCAAGGCTTATCTTCAGCTCGAACGTTCGCTTTCTGATAACTCGGTTGAAGCATATATGAGAGATATTGAAAAGTTCACCGGTTTTCTTGACTATGCCGGTCTACGGAAACATCCGGAAGAAGTGAACCAAAAAGATTTACACCGGTTTGTCAGGTGGATCAGTGAGCTGGGTATGACAGCAGCCTCCCAGGCAAGAATTATTTCCGGGCTGAGGAGTTTTTACAAATATTGCCTGATTGAAAATATAGTAAAGTCAGACCCCACTGAATTAACAGAAACACCTAAATTGAAGCGGTCCCTGCCCGATGTGCTGAGCTTTGAAGAGATCGAAAAGATCATTTCGGCAATAGACCTCAGCAAACCGGAAGGCGAAAGAAATAAAGCCATCCTGGAAACGATGTATAGCTGCGGACTACGGGTAAGTGAAGTGGTGAACCTGAGGATTTCGGGGTTATTTCTTGATACGGGTTTTATCAGGGTAATCGGTAAAGGAGATAAAGAGCGACTGGTGCCCATCGGTGATGCAGCCATCAGGCAAATCAATATCTACAAAGATCATGTCAGGGTTCACATGCCGGTTAAACCGGGAAATGATGATATCTTATTTCTCAACCGGCGCGGGGCTAAGCTTACACGGGTGATGATCTTTATTTTATTGAAAGAACTGGTGAAAAAAGCAAGGATCACGAAAAACATATCGCCGCATACTTTCCGCCACTCCTTCGCAACGCACCTCGTAGAGGGTGGAGCAGACCTTCGGGCGGTGCAGGAAATGCTGGGACATGAAAGCATCACAACAACTGAAATTTATACGCATATTGACAGGGAATATCTGCGGGCTACCCTTCAGGAATTTCATCCTGCCTTTACTGATTTTGCTCCTCATTAATTAATTTGTTAAAGTCATTGACCTTTTTAAAAAACATATCTGGTTCTTCAGCTTCCGATGCGGAACTGCTGGCTACCTACAAAAGCACGGGCGACCTTGCCGTGCTGGGAAGTTTGTATGAACGCTATATGGACCTGGTATATGGCGTCTGCCTGAGATACCTGGATGATAAGGAATTGGCGAAGGATGCCGTCATGCAGATCTTCGAAGAACTCGCCATGAAGCTGATCAAATATGAAATCGATAACTTTAAGAGCTGGTTGTATTCCCTGGCTAAGAATTTCTGTCTTATGCAGTTACGCAGTAGCAAACATTTTAAAAAGTCGGAGCTCCATGCAGAAATTATGCAATCGGAACCGGAATTGCATCTGAACCATGTACTCGAGAAAGAAGCGGACCTGCAGAAAATGGAGAAGTGTATCGAACAGCTGTCGGCAGATCAAAAACAGGCAGTGAATCTGTTTTATCTGCAAAGGAAATGTTATAAAGAAATTTCTGCTGTTACAGGCACGGAATGGAATAAGGTGCGCAGCCTGATCCAGAACGGAAAACGGAACCTGAAAATCTGCATGGAAAAAATAAATAACGGAACGGGTAATTAAAAATGTGAAAGAAGCGAACATCAAAAAAATTGCAGCGAAACAACGACCATATTAAACGTTTTAATGCCTCAGATATCCAGCGGTATCTCCAAGGAGAAATGTCGCCTTCTGAAATGCACGAGCTCGAAAGGTCGGCGCTTGATGACCCGTTTCTTGCAGATGCCATTGAAGGTTATTCCAGGCAGTACGCCAAAACATCGGCGGATGCTGAACTGGTATCTCTGCGTGAAAAATTAGCAGCAGCATTTCCAAAGCCAGCTACCGAAAATTCAAAGCCGGCTGCAGTAGTTCAAATGAAAAAAAACTACTGGTGGCGTGTTGCAGCTATCTTTATTTTACTCGCTGGTACCGGCGCACTGGTGTTTTCGCTGCTTAACAATAATGCTTCAGAAACACGAAGCCTCGCGAGAAAAGAACGCACCGTGCCTGCATCGCCAGGTTCATCGCCAGCAGCAGCTTCCCCGGATACTGTGGCATCCGTAGCCCCTTCCACTGTGACGAGTCAACTAGCCCGTCCCGAACATGATGCTGTACATCAGTCTGATCAAACTGCGAAAAAAGCAAGCAGAGCGGCAAAAGAAGAGGCAACCGTTTTCTACGACTCAGCAGCATTAACGAGGCAGGACAAAGCGGTTGCTGCCGGGTTCAGCAAGCAGGTGAATCCGGCTCGCGAGCAGAAAGTAGTGCAGGCATTCAAGGGTAAAGTAACAGACCAGGATAATAAGCCGATTGAAGGAGCTTCTGTTTCCATGAATAACAGACCGGCGGCGATTTCCGATAGAGAAGGCAATTTTTTGGTTCAGGCACCTGACTCTATCGTTAAGGTGCAGGTTACCTCTGAGGGTTACCAGCCTGAATCGGTCCTGCTTAAAAGTAAAGCCCCTTCAACACCAATCAAACTGGAAGAAACGCTTTCGGGAAAAGCAGCGGGTGTTGCGGCAGAAGACAGATCGGAAAGAAAAAAATCCGTTGCTTACGCGGCTGCAGAACCGGTTACCGGGTGGACGAACTTCGAAACATATATCACTCAAAACAGGAAAATCACACATCCGGAAAATACAGCGGCGAACGGGGTGCAACTTAGTTTTTCCATCAACCGCAAAGGCCGGCCTGTGAATATTAAAATAGAAAGGTCTTTGTCACCGGATGCGGACGCAGAAGCCATCCGGTTACTTAAGAATGGTCCTGCCTGGAAATATACTTCTGGTCAGAAAGACAAAGCCGCTATTGTTATCAAATTTTGATAGGGTGTTGGTTTAATTAATAATTAGTAATTAATAATTAATAATTGGAATACCGTATACATCTTTCTGATACGTGTGACGCGGTTGTTAATTACTACTTAGCAATGATTAGCAATTAATAATTGGAATACGGTATACATCTCTCTGATACGTATGACGCGGTTCTTAATTACTACTTAGCAATGATTAGCAATTAATAATTGGAACAGGTACCAATCGCTATCATACGTCTGCTGCGATTGTTAATTATTAATTATTAATTACTAATTATTAATTAAAATAGCACCTTTGCGCAAAAACAGAGTTCATGAAAAAAGTCTTTTTCTCATTTGCAATTGCCTTTTGCCTGCATGCTGCTTCTTTCGGGCAGTTGAGAATGCCGGCTCCGAGCCCTACCCAGACGCTTAAACAGGATTTCGGGTTATCGTCTATTGAGTTATCCTATTCACGCCCGGGGATAAAAAACAGGAAGGTCATCTACGGCGACCTGGTGCCTTTCGGAAAAGTATGGCGCACAGGTGCAAACCAGGCGACGACCATCAACTTTGGTGATGAGGTGACTATCGGCGGCACCAAAGTACCTGCAGGAAAATACGGGTTGCTCAGTATCCCTGATAAAGCCAGCTGGACGATCATTCTCACCAAACAACTTGATGTGACGAACCCCGCAGCTTACAAGCAAGAAAGTGATGTCGTACGAGTCACGGTAAAGCCTGTTGCAACAAAGGAAAAAACAGAAACGTTCACCATGCAGTTTGCCAATATAAAATCTTCATCTGTTGATCTGCAGATCTTGTGGGAGAATACACTGGTTACCCTGCCTATCAAAACGGAAGTTGACCCGAAAGTGATGGCCCAGATCAATTCAGCAATGAATGGAGATAATCCTCCTTACTTCGCCGCCGCTTCTTATTATTATGAAAATGGAAAAGACCTGAAGCAGGCGAAGACATGGGCAGAAAAAGCGGTTGAATCAGATCCGAAAGCATATTATATGGTTCACCTGCTGGCAAAGATCCAGGCGAAATCCGGCGAAAAAAGCAACGCCATCGCCACAGCGAAAAAGTCGATGGTCCTGGCAAAGGAAGCAAAGAACGAAGATTATGTTGTGCTGAATGAAAAGCTGATTAAGAGCCTGCAACAAAATTGAAGATATAATGAATAGCGAAAAAAAACCGGCGATGCCGGTTTTTTTATTTCAATCTCACGTATGTGATGTCTCCGATGGAGCTTAAATAGGGTCGAAGGCCATTATATCGCATGGTGAATTCATCGTTATTCTGCCATCGGAAATCGTACCATAAAAAATCACCCTGGCTGTCGGCGGATCGGAAGCCAATCTTATCGCCGTTAAGTTTGAATTCGTACCTGAACGCATAATTAGAAGCCCACGTCGGAAAGCTTCGGAAATGAAGACTGTTATCAAACATCAGGTCTTTCCCGTTTGAGCGATATACCACAAGGGTGTCTAACCTGTTCGTCTTTTCTACCCAGTTACCCATAAGTGCCTTATGCTCCTGGGCCTGTTTATTACAGCCTGTCACTATTGTCAGCATAAAAACGAAGCAAAGACATCCTCTCATGTAAGATATTTAACACATGACATCATCCGCAAAAAAACCGTTGCACGTCAGGTGTGCTGTGCAAGGCGTCCTCGCCTTGCACCACCGCACGGTTGCCTCTGGCCACCGCAGCCCTACTTCGCCGGTCTAAAAAACTGTATCACATACCCCAGCAAAACCACTGCAGCCGCTCCCACCAGGTTCAACCATAAAAATCCCAGTTTTGAAAACCAGAACAAAGCCAGCACGCCAAGCTCTGCAATAATCGCTGCCCAGAAAACTGCCGTGCCTGATACCTGCCTGCAGTAAAATGCAACAAGAAAAATACCCAGAATCACCCCGTAAAAAACGGAGCCCAGGATATTCACCGCTTCCACCAGGCTTCCGAGGTTTCCGACGAACTGAGCTACAATAACAGAGAATATACCCCATCCGAACGTGTACCAGCGTGAAGTCCTGTAATCCTCTCCTGGCGTAGAATCTTTATTGATAAACTGGTTATGAATATCGACCACGCTGCTGGATGCAAGGGAATTCAATGCTGCAGCAATACTTCCCCATCCCGCCAGGAAAATAACGGCAACGAGTAATCCAACGAGTCCGTGCGGCAGATGGTCGATGACGAAACGAAGGAAGATATAGTTCGTATCATTGGCATCGCCGTTCACTTCTTTTTTCTTCAGGATCGTTTTAAAATCAGTCCTTATTTTTTCTGTTTCTGCATTTACTTTTTCAAGGGCTGCAGCAGACCCCTCTACATTTCCCCCGGTTTTATAATCCTGGATGTAGCCGGCAACCAGTTGCTTCTTCTTTACCGACAGTTCGTCGTATTGACGCTGCATGTTATGAAGTGTATCACGGTAAGGTGATGCCTGTACTTTTGCCACTTGTGACTGGTTGAAAAAAAGCGGAGGCTGGTGAAACTGGTAAAATGTAAAAACGAGGCATCCTACAAGCAGAATAAAAAACTGCATGGGCACTTTAACCACGCCATTCATTAACAAACCTATCCTGCTTTGTGCAATGGAAGGTGTAGTGAGGTAACGGCCAACCTGGCTCTGATCGGTTCCAAAATAGGAAAGGCCGAGAAAAAAACCGCCGACGATACCACTCCAGATATTGTAGCGGTCATTCCAGTTAAATCCATTTTTATCAACCCCGGAAGTGATCACATTCAGTTTCCCTAACTCCCCGCTTACTTTTAGTGTATCAACAAAACCAATATCCTTAGGCAACATATGGATAACCATATATCCCGCGAGGAACATACCAATAAATATGATGATGAATTGTAGCTGTTGGGTATATGCTACAGATTTTGCGCCGCCGGTAACTGTATAAATAATCAGGACGCCTCCCATTAAAACGTTCGTCCAGTAAATATTCCAGCCAAACAAAGATGCAAGAATAATGGAAGGCGCATAAATACTGATGCCGGTAGATAAACCGCGTTGAAGCAGGAATAAAAAAGAAGTGAATGTCCTCGTCTTGAGATCAAACCGTTCCTGTAGAAACTGGTATGCCGTATAAACTTTTAACCTGTGAAAAATGGGAACAAAGGTTATACAGAGCAACACCATGGCAAGCGGTTGCCCAAAATAATATTGAACAAAGCGCATCCCATCCGTATAACCCTGACCCGGAAGAGAAATATAGGTTACCGCACTTGCCTGTGTTCCCATCACACTAAGCAGCACGATGTACCATGGTAGTTCACGATTACTTAGAAAGTAACCGTCAAGATCTTTGGTGGTTTTGCTTTTATATAATCCATAAGCAACAATCGAAACAAGTGTGATGGCGAGTATGATCCAATCCAGTTGGCTCATCCGAAATATTTAGTGAATAGGTAATAAAGGAAAATCTGGAAAGCCAGGAAGCCAATCACAAACAGGTACCAGCCTTTCCACGACCTGAATAACGGGACTCTTTGTTTTTCGGGATGATCTTCCATATTATTTTCGGTTTGAAAGTAAGCCGGCTGCAAGTAACCCAATCACCAGTCCGATCATCAAGCCGATATGCACCCGTTTGATCAGCATGCCGAGCAAAAGGCCCCCAATAATAACTACACCCAGTGTGATGTTCCTCCTTCCTTCCGACGGCTTACTCATGCTACGCTCTTTTCTTATTCAGTGCGATGAGGTTGGCAAGAAGGCGGTAAGCACCTGGCACCCCAGCGGGCAACTCCCGGTAGAATACCAGTCCTGTATAAACGAAAACGCCTTTCCCGTACTTTGCCATGATCAGGCTTCCGCGATCATCCTTTTCATTTGGATCATGCATCGCAAAGATCGTTTCGTAATGGATACTGTCCCATTTCTCTGCGTGATAGATGCTTCTCTCCTGCACCCAGTTTTCGAAGTCTGCCGCTGTGATTTTATTCGGATAATTTAATACCTGGTGTGTTGGTTTAAGAATTTTGACCTGCGCATTTTCATCGGTTACTCTTGTACGTGATATACTAAAAGGATAAGGGCCGATCTTTGCCTTTAAAGGTCCGATTTGCGTGGATGTATTATACTGAACGATAAGATTTCCACCCTGTTCAACATACTGCATCAGGCGCGAGTAATAAGTACTCAGCGATTCTCTTGTATTGTATGCTCTCACGCCGGTGATGATGGCATCAAATCCCGAGAGGTCACCATTAGCCAGGTCATTATCGCTTAACAACTTCACCTCGTATCCCATCTGCTGTAAGGCGTTAAGCACATAATCTCCGGCACCTTCGATATAGCCTATTCTTTTTCCGACGGTTTTCAAATCGAGCGATACCATATTAACAACCGGCGTGCGGAAATAAGTGACGTCCGGAATATGATCATAACTGATGGATCGCAACAACGAGCTGTATTGTTTACCGTTTACTTCCACAGAAGCAGCGACCGACTCTTTCCCCGGCTTCCCTGCCACCATATTTTTCGGGGCCGATGATTTACCGCTTACCGATGACCCATTACTGCCTTTTCGCAAAGTAGTAACCGGGCTGATGGTATACAGGAAGTCTACCTCCGCGCCCCTGGCCAAAGTGTCAATAGATTTCATCGACTGAAGCTTCGCCTGCCACCCTCCCGGTAACTGCAGGTTTGCTAGCGGCCTTGGAACATTTTTGAATCCCTGTACCGTGAGGTGCAGGTTTTTTGCATCCGAGTTATATACGAGGAGCATGTTTTTATCCGGCTTCACGAGCACAGGAGGTATGACAATTACCGGCTGGTACACTTCACCTTTTACCGGGTCGGTATATTTATACCGTACAGGCTTCCTGATTTCAAAATCCTGGCCTTCTATATTTAAAGTAAAGATTGCGGTATAAGACGGTTCTACGTCGGGGTTACCAATAAGCAGCTGATCATTCACAGAAAAGCTCCCTCCGTCCATTTCGTGGCGCAGCCAGTAAGGTTGCGTAACAGGTGTGTTTTCTGAAATATAGAATGATTTGTTTACGGTAAAGTTCTTGTTTGTTTCGAGCACACTATTAAAGCTGGTGTCATAATTCTCCATGCGGATGCGCTTAAGGGACACCGCATTTCCATTCCGGTTGTTCACGAAGAAGTTCACATTCATAGCCGTGGTCTGCACAGCCATCGCATCATTGGTTGTTGCTTCCAGCCATAATCCACTGCATGCTTCTATTAGTGAGGCGACTTCCTTTAGCTTTTGGTCTTTCCAGTATCCGGCGGGTAGTTCGCGGATGGATTGATACAGGTCAACCAGACCCCGTACTGATTTACCAGGGGCGAATAATGAAAAGCCGGAGATCAGTGTGTTAATTTTTTCCTGTATACGCTCACCGCCTTCTATGCGGTTCCATGACTGGTCTATTCCCTCCATTAAATCCTTCTTTGGCGCATCTCCTTTCCATAAAGAAAAAGATTCGGTAAGCGATCCTCTTTGCCTTGCTATTCCGAATCCCTGGCTTTTGTGCTGGCTGCGGCTTTCAGACGCTATCTCTCCGTAACTTTTCCCAAGCACAGGGTTAAACATGCCTACCTCCAGCCGAAACAGGCTGTCCTGGTTTCCGCCACCGAAACCCGCATTCCACATGATGCGTTTGGCTTGCCAGGGTTTTACGTATTTCAATTGTTCCGGGAAACGGGAAGGATCCGCGGCGACCGTGAAAGCTTCTACTGCCAGTACTGCAGATGCAGAATGATGTCCATGTCCTGCCCGGGCATCCTGCGGAAACCTGGTAAGAATAATATCCGGCTGAAACTTCCTGATCACCCAGACCACATCAGAGAGGATCTTCTCCTTGTTCCATGTCTTTAGCGCTTCCTCCGTACTTTTTGAAAACCCAAAATCATACGCCCGGGTAAAGAACTGTTCAGCGCCATCAATTCTCCTGGCAGCAAGCAATTCCTGTGTGCGTATCAGGCCTAGTTCGATCCCCTGTTCATTACCAATCAGGTTCTGACCACCATCTCCGCGGGTCAGAGAAAGATAACCGGTACGATATAATTTTTCTTTTGAGAAATAAGCAAGCAGCCTGGTGTTCTCGTCATCGGGGTGAGCTGCCACGTATAACACCGAACCCAACACGTTCAGCTTTTTCAGACCCAGCAGGATATCAGCAGAAGAAAGCGCCTGCGGCGTTTGCGCCCGAAGTAATGAGCCATGATCAAAAGCGGATAAAAAGATTAACAGTAAAAAGAAATACTTGCTCATGCAATAGTTAGTAGTTTTATAAATGTGGAACCACGGCGAACTGTCCGACTGGCCAGCCAAGTGGAACGTAGTCGCGGAGTAGCGCCAGTAAAAATCAGGCTGTAAAATAAACAAAAGCCGGTCATAAGGGAGAAATAGCCAGTTATTAACATTTTCTTACTGGCCGACCATAAAAACAGCATTCGCAAATAACAGCTTCCCATTCTCCCAAAAGCTCCTGAATAATGGGTTATCAGAAAGCATGATGATATTTCCGTTGCCCACCGGTAACACGCCAAAGATCAGCCCGTCTTTTAGTTTCGCTTTCAACTTTGAACCGATGAAACCCGCTACCTGGTTCTGATTTCTGATTACACCAACATTCCATCCGTCTTCATCTAAATATTCGTAAAGGCGGTCATCCTGTTTCAGTGTATAATAATATCGCGGGTATCCGAAAGCAAGCGGATGCGTGTTATCCATTTCCAGCCTGAAAATAGATCCGGGGATTGCGTTTTTCAAAACGTCGCGCTCCCGGTTTTCATAATTCATCAACAGCTGGTAAGGATCTTTTTTCGCATCCTTCGCACTGTCTTCATCAGTTTTTAATTTTATGCCCCATCCCAGGCCTGCAACCTGTGCGGCGGCGCCCTCCATGGCAATAAGCTTGCCGCCGCTGCTGATCCATTGTTTCAGCTGCTCAGCATGTCTTCTGTCAGACAACAGGGTGTAAGCGCCGTCAGCAAGGATAAGCACATCATAACCGCTGAGGTTATTCACGGTAGCATCACTCGCATTCATTAACGTTATCGGGTAACCGAGCTGCTTTTCAAAAAAATGCCATACTTGTCCCGCCGCATTGCTATTTACCGACTCACCGGTTAGCATCAGTACGCGTGGTGCCTTCATCGCATGAATCTTACTACTACCAAAATCATAGCCCTTATCTACAAACCCGGTGGATACGGCATATGCTTTCACCTGTTCTTCATTGGTAATGCGCACTACAGTTTCCCAAAGCGAATTTGACGTGTACCTGTTGCTCGTTTTGATCAGGATCAGAGAACCTCTTTCAAACTTCCGGCCGTTTACTTCAAACGGCTGTTCAGAAAAACGGACCTTAATTTTTTCCTTCAGCAGCCTCGTTAATACTTTCGCGCTTTTCAGACCCTGCCAGGGTATTACATAACCGTAACTGTCTGTGACCTGGTTGGGTGCAAACGGTGTGGCGGCTGTTGCAGATGCCTGTATGTTTACAGAAGACTTTATTGCGTAAGCGCCGAGTCCATAGATGTAAGGCAGCGACCACGCAGTGATGTCATATGTATTTGAATCAACAAGGAGCGAGCGCGGTTCAAATAATACTTTGATAAGCGACGACTTTGGTTGGGCTGCGCTGATAATAACATCTCCTTCAATCACCCTAAAGTTTTCTTCTTTGCCTGTATAGTAATTGAACCCACGAAGGGTTGCTCCCCTGCTTCCCTGCGATGCTGCTGTCTGGTAGCTGATGCCATTATTATCGAGCAGGGAAATGAGTGATGACAATCTTTCCTGGTTCGGCGTATCACTTCGCAGCACATAAGTTTGATACTCACCCACTGGTGAACGAACGGCATCTGTAAAGAACTTATTAAATTCCTGGACCAATTCCGCTGCGTGGGCAGAGGCCACTTCGATGGTACTTAATGAGGTGGTGAAATGATGCACAACCCGGTCGTACAGCGTGAGCGTGTCACCTGCCCCGGTAATGATCCCGAGGCCGCCACGCGGGCCGCCGCCCTGCTCGTAAGTCATGCCAATCGCCCCGTTATACATCGGGTAAGTATCACCGTAAGACGGATAATAGAGATCAAAAATTTCGCGGGTAAAATACAGCCAGCCATTCGCATCAAAATATTTCGCGTGATTTTTACCGATGATCATCTGGAAATTTCTTTGCCATGGCGTAATCACTTCATGAAAAGGCTGAGCAGCAGGAGCAAAATAATAGGGATCGTTTATTCCCTGTTCATGAAAGTCTACGTGTACCTGCGGCATCCAGGCATTGTAGTATTTCATGCGCTGCTGCGATTCCACCTGTGTTTGCCAAAGCCAGTCACGGTTCAGATCAAAGTTGTAATGGTTCGTCCTTCCGCCTGGCCAGGGCTCGTTGTGCTCTCTTGCTTCTGGCAACGGGTTGTAACTGGTGCCTGCTACGGAATTGAACCAGTTCACATAACGATCGCGTCCATCAGGATTGATACAGGGATCGATCACCACCACGGTGTTCTTCAACCATTCTTTTGTTTTTGCATCGGCATGGGCGAGCGCATATAAGGTAAGCATCGCGGCTTCGCTTGAAGAAGGCTCATTGCCATGCACATTATAACTTAACCATACAATAACGGGAGCCTGCAGGCTTGCCTGCGCATTCTCTTTTACTACACCCGTTAAGGCGAGGTTGTTCAGCCGGATCGATTCCAGGTTTTTTATGTTTTCAGCCGAACTAATGAAGGTTAACAACAGCGATCGTCCTTCATTCGTTTTCCCATATGTCTGCAATTTGATGATCTGCGGTGACTGTTCGGCCACATACCGGAAATAATTAACCACCTGTGCATGCGGAGTAAATGCAGCGCCTACTTTGTAGCCGAGAAATGCTTCGGGCGACTTCAGTTGGGAGAAACCATATAAGCACAGTAAAAAGCACGTAACGACAAGAACAGATCTTTTCATATCAGGGTGATGAACCAGGTTTGATGATGGAAGCATCAAAGATAATTAAGGCGCGAAGAAATCTTCGCGCCTTTTGTATTGGCGGCTGATGCCACGAAAAAATAACTATTTACCAGTCTGGATCGTAAACCGGAGTCTTGCAAAATAATAGGAACCGTTGAATCCCATCTGCTGAACCCTGCGGCTGTACACAAACCTGCCTGAGCTCATGTTGCCGCTATGTGTATGCATGTCCTGGTAAACGTCGAACAGGTTGTTTGCGCCTACAGTAATGCCCACCCGCGGAATGATCTGGTAAGAAAGGGAAAGGTCGGTTACCATCTTAGCAGAAAACACCTGGTCGAGTGTTTCCTTCTGACCAGTAAATGCATTCACCGGGAACTTGTGAGTGCTGTCAGGATTGATAGTCGGATCGAGATAGGTCACTTTTCCAAAATTAACAAACCTTAACATGGCCCCGAATTTATTATACTTATAATTGAATGTGAGGCTGACCTTGCTTCTCGGGTTGGCCACTTCCACGCGGCTTTGGTCTTCCCTGTTAAAATAATTTCCAAGCTGCCCGCTATTCACCAGTATTTCGGATGCATGAATAATCGGATTGCCATTGACGTCTTTTTTCACCTGGTTATCGATGAAGGTCATGGCAAGTGTTGTTCGCAGAGCATGTTTCCTCAGGAACGTTTTGTTGTATGAAAATACCGCTTCTAATCCCCGGGCGCGTGTGTCGATGGCATTCGTGAAAAAATTGGCCGCGCTGGCCCCTGCTGCAGCAAGCTCCGCATTCAATGCGGAATCCGTTCCTCCTGTGAAATTATTGGTAAGGATAATGCGGTTGTCGATGTCGATCTGGTAAGCGTCAACAGTAATTTCAAGGCCGCTGACAGGCATGGCGGTTACCCCTATAGAATAGCTTTTGCTCGTCTCTTCTCTAAGGGCCGGAATGCCAAGGAGATCTGCCGGAACACTTTCATTGGTAAAAGTACCGGCCTGTACAGGAACCAGGTTTCCATTACCCTGTTGTACAAAAACGGTATTTGTTTTTTCAAAGAACCGCTGTTGCATTGAAGGAGCCCTGAAGCCGCTACTAAAAGAGCCGCGGAAATTCAGGACGTCACCTACTGAATACCGGGCTGAAAACTTATAGTTGAGGGTGGACCCGAAATCACTGTAATGCTCGAAACGCAATGCACCGGTAACCAGAAGATTTTTACTGATATCCTGCTCAACGTCGAGATAAACCGCTTTTGCATTTCTTGTTTTATTATCTCCAATCGTATTTACGAATCCGGGAAATACCTGTGCGCCAGCTGCTGCTTTTGACGCCGGGTCATAATTTTTATAAGAGGCTTCTTCCCCGGATTTAATTCCAAATGCGTCTATCCTGAATTCCGCTCCAGTCGCCACATTTAATCCCCCTAAGACATTCACCGGTATCGATAGGTCAAGGTTAGAGGTATTCTGCCAGAACCGAAGTCCACCGGCATCAAATTCAGTCTGCTTATTTCCCGGAACAGCAAACTGGGAATAGTTGACGGAATTTTCAACACCGAAATCAAACGTGTTCATACCTAGCGTATTGCTGATATCGAAATCCCACGAGCCAAACTTTGTACGGTAGCCAATAGCCCCGGAAAGATCCAAAATATCGGTGTGTATTTCAGGGAGAAACCCGTTGGGATACATCATGAGCGCCTGCGGGGCATAAGTAGTCGCAGCACCCGGTATGCTGCTTGGATACCTGAATACTCCTGTGGCCTCTCCATCTTTTTTGCTGACACCACCAAAAAAATAAAATTGCCCTTCCGATTTTCCGGGATAGGTAAAGTTCAGGAAAGCAGCTTTGCTGACCATTGCAGAGTTTCCGACCCGCATGTCAAAATTATCTCTTGTGAGCCCACGCGCCTGCATGATGGAATCGTCCCGGTTAACGCCATTTACATTCGGGTATACCGCACCGGTATAGGTTCCTACACGATTCGTTCTATCCCTGTTGATATACTCGCCGGTAATATTGAGATGGCCCATTCCGATTGGGAAACCATAACCAACGGAAGCCTGCACAGTTCCTCCGTCATTTACTTTAACATTGGGATCATCTGCCTTTCCGTTTATTTTATATAAAGCATAATTTTTCGGATAATTGGTCATATTCTGTCCGCCACTCACCGACGCCTCAAGTAGGCCTGTATTTTTCTTCAACACAATATTGATTACACCTGCGATGGCATCAGATCCGTATTGTGCAGCAGCTCCATCTCTGAGAATTTCTATCCTTTCTATTGCTGTAGCCGGTATTGCGCTCATATCTGTGCCGACCTGTCCGCGGTTCACCGTACCGTTTACATTCACAAGCGCTGACTGATGCCTCCGTTTACCGTTGATCAGCACGAGTACCTGGTCACTTCCAAGGCCCCGGAGCTGTGCCGGATCTACATGGTCGGTACCATCAGAAATCGTTTGCCTGGCAGATTGAAAAGACGGTGCGATAAAATTCAGGATCTGGTTCACATCTACCTGGCCGATTTCATTAATCACCTGGGAAACCGGTATCAGGTCAACCGGTGCAGGTGTCGAGATATTTGAGCGCGGCGTTTTTGACCTCGACCCAACCACGAGCACACCAGCAAGGTCTGCAGCGGGAGTAAGTGTGAAGTCCTGTTGCAGGGTTGCGCCGGAAGTAACGAATATCGTTGCGCGCTGCGTGGTTTGTCCAACAAATGATACCACTATTGTATAACTCCCGGTAACAAGCGTCAGGCTATAGTAACCCGCCGGGCTCGTCAAAGTACCGAGTTGATTTCCTTCCACGGTGACAGAAGCGCCCGCAAGCGGCGCACCATTAAGATCTTTTACTGTTCCCTGCACCATGCCGGTCTGCCCGAAAACAGGACCGGAGATGAAGAACAGGATGAGCGCCAACGAGCTCAACATAATCCGATGCTTTGATTTTCTCATATAAATTCTTCTTTGGTTTACGGAGATAGGAAAGAATGAAGCAACAGCGCGCAATATATTCCTTAACATTTACTTGCCTAATTTAGCAACGCTTCAACTTCGTGTGACTATGATAAGAATATCCCTGGTGTTAGCTGCGCTTCACTTACTTGTTATGGAGTGCCACCCTCAGCAAAAAGCTGCATTCCCTAATGAATTTAATCCTTTTGCCTATAAATCAACTAAAACATCATCGGGAAGTCATGGTGCAGTTGTTACTGCACATCCGCTCGCGAGTAAGGTGGGTTTGATGATATTAAAACAGGGCGGTAATGCAATGGATGCGGCTATCGCTACACAGCTGGCACTAGCCGTTGTGTACCCTGGAGCCGGTAACCTCGGAGGTGGCGGATTCCTCGTAGCCCAGGTGCGCGGGAAAAACCTGGCTATTGATTTCAGAGAAACTGCACCCGCAAAAGCCTATCGTGATATGTACCTTGATGCTGCCGGTCATGCGCAAACGGAGCTTAGTATCAATGGACATCTTGCTGCAGGTGTGCCTGGTACCGTCGCTGGTTTATTTGCTTCGATGAAATATGCAAAGCTTCCTTTCAGTAAACTGGTTGAGCCTGCCATCGCGCTGGCTGAAAAAGGCTTTGTCATTACAGCGTCCGAAGCAAGAAGTCTCAATGCCAACCAGTCAGCATTTTTGCAATTCAATACCAGGAGGCCGGTTTTTGTAAAAGAAACCGGCTGGAAAGCAGGTGATACGCTTATACAAAAAGATCTTGCGAAGACCTTAAGAAGGATCAGGGACCACGGACAAAAAGGATTTTACGAAGGCGAAACCGCAAAGCTGATCGTAGAAGAAATGAAAAGAGGGAAAGGAATGATATCGCTGGATGACCTTAAAAACTACAAGGCTAAGGAAAGAACGCCGGTCATCTTTACCTACAAGGGATACCGTATCGTAACCATGCCGCTGCCCAGCAGTGGTGGTGTGCTCTTGCCGATGATGATGAAAATGATCGAAGATCAGCCATTAAAAAGTTATGGATTTCATTCGGTGAAAGCCGTACAGCTGATGACGGAAGTAGAACGCCTGGCGTATGTGGATCGTGCCAAATACCTGGGTGACGCCGACTTTTTCAAAGTGCCGGTAAAGACGTTGACCAGCGCAGCCTATGTGAGGGAACGAATGAAGTTGTATAAGCCCGGTGTGGCAGGTAAAAGCACCGACATTCAATCAGGAATCATCCACGGTGAGAGCGAGGAAACAACGCATATCAGCATATCGGATCAGGAAGGAAATGCGGTTGCCCTTACTACCACGCTGAATGGGAGTTACGGCAGCAGCACGGTTGCTGCAGGAACCGGATTTCTGTTGAATAATGAAATGGATGATTTCAGTGTGAAGCCAGGGGTTCCGAATATGTATGGAGCTGTTGGCGGGGAGGCAAATGCGATCGCACCTGGCAAAAGAATGCTTAGTTCTATGACACCTGTAATTGTACTGCGGGAAGGTAAACCTTATATCGTCGCCGGCACACCTGGGGGTACCACGATTACCACATCGGTATTCCAGACGCTGGTGAATATGCTGGAGTTTGGGCTTTCAACCGATGATGCAGTGAATAAACCAAAATTTCATCACCAGTGGCTGCCCGATGAATTGTACCTGGAATCCGGGTTCCCGGAGGAAACAGCTAACGCCCTGAAGCAAATGGGATACACTATTTCCATAAGAAGCCAGATCGGCCGCACCGAAGTCATCAAGATAAACCCGGGGAACAAAATAGAAGCAGTTGGAGATCGTCGCGGCGACGACAGCGCGGAGGCGTATTAGTTTGAAGTTTGAGGTTTGAGGTTTGAAGTTAATATCCCCTCCTGGGAGGGGTTGGGGTGGGTTTCTTACGCAGATGGTCACTTACCTTCTCCGTGAGAACCGACCCCTACGTGCCTCCGCGGAGGGGAATATAAACTTCAACCTCAAACGTAAAAGATTTCCGCCGTTTGAACGTTTGAGTGCTGAAAGTTAGCCTTCTGAAATTTCACAAAGTTTTCGCAAAATAACTGACGTGCAGAATTTAACTTTTACGCGCTGGTACTCAATTTGTACATCAACAGCGTTTAACTACTTTTACAGATAATTTTGCTCGCTGAAGAAGTTTCTAAAAATATCCGGCTACACGCTCCTTACGCTGATTGGGCTTCTCCTGTTGACGTACTTCCTTCTTCAAACCAGTCTCGTTCAGAACTGGCTGGTTACCAGGGTTACAAAAAGACTTTCGAAAGACCTTCAGACCCGTGTAACTATCAAACACATTGATTTTGAGTTCTTCGACCAAATGCTAATGGAAGGCACCCTGATCGAAGACCGCAGCAGGGACACCCTGCTATACGCAGGGGCACTGAAAGTTAACCTGACCGATTGGTTTTTCCTCCAGGACACGATCCAGCTGAAATATATCGGGCTGACAGACGCAAGTATCAACATGCAAAGGCAGGATTCTGTCTGGAACTACCAGTTTCTTATTGATTATTTTTCGGGGCCACCTTCTCAAAAAAAGAAAAAACGCATTCAGCTCGACTTAAAAACCGTTGAGTTCAGGAATATCCACTTTCTCAAGAAAGACGAATGGCGCGGAGAGAATACACTATTTTATGTGGGTGCGCTGGATCTTGATGCCAAGCGTATCAATGTGTCGGAAAACAAGGTGGATATCAATACCATCACGCTCGAAGATCCTTTCTTCTCGATCTATAACTATACCGGCAAAAGGCCAAAGAAAATTAAAAACCCGGATACCGTTGATCAGCTCGTTGTAATGACACCTGAGGGACTGCAATGGAATCCTGGTAAATGGGACTTCCGGATAGGGAAACTCACGATAAAAAACGGCATTTTCAAAACAGACATCAAGACGTCAAGAGACCCTTATTATTTTTTTGACGGGGCGCATATTGCGTTTTCAAAAATCAACAGTGAGTTCAAAAATATAAGGCTCGATGCGGACACCATTTCTGCCCAGGTGTCTCTCCATGCGGAAGAACGCAGCGGGTTGAAAGTCAGGTCGCTCAGTGCCCTGATGAAATTGCATCCGAAAGCGATGGAATTTCATAACCTGGATATCCGAACCAACAAAAGCAGGTTGGGTAATTATTTCGCCATGCACTACGACGATTTCTATGACATGAACGATTTCATAGAAAAAGTAAGGCTTAAAGGCAATTTCAGGAACAGCCAGATAGAAAGTGACGATATCGCATTTTTTGCGCCGGAGGTCTCTACATGGAAAAAGAAAATACTGGTTAATGGCGAGGTGGAAGGAACGGTCACTAACCTTTCATCCAAAGACATTTCCCTGCAGGCAGGAAAAAATACCATTTTCCAGGGTGCGGCAAAAATGATCGGTCTTCCGGATATCGAGCAGACTTTTATCGATGTTAAGGCAAGGAATCTTCGCACGAGCTACCAGGATGCGGTTGCATTTCTGCCCCTGCTGAAAGATATTGATGAACCGCGTCTCGACAAGCTCGAATACCTGCATTTTCACGGCTATTTTACAGGGTTCATGCGTGACTTTGTAACGTCGGGAACGATAGAGACCAAACTCGGAAATATTATTGCCGATGTAAACATGAAGCTGCCTCGAAATGCGCAGGCAAGCTATTCTGGTAAGATCAACACATCAGGTTTCAACCTCGGAGCATTTATAGACAATAGTAAGGTTGGCATGCTTTCCTTTAATGGCACGGTGAAAGGCACGGGAATGAATCTGAACGCCTTGCAGGCAGAACTTGATGGCGATGTTGACGGCCTGTATGTAAACGACTACCAGTACCGGAATATCAGGATCAAAGGACAAATCGCCAGGAAATTGTTTAATGGTCATTTTTCCATTAACGACTCCACGGTAAAAGCCGAACTAAATGGACTGATTGATTTCAGCCAGGAACAACCGCGTTTTGATTTCACGGCCCTGGTTGAAAAAGCCAACCTGAAGAAACTGAACTTCACGAAGGAAAACCTTGATGTGAATGGGGAAGTGGCGTTCAAGTTTACCGGTTCAAATATTGATAACTTTTTAGGTGATGCGAAAATTTATAACGCATCTGTATTCCGTAACGGACAACGCATATCGTTTGATTCGCTCACGGTAGAATCACGGATGATCGATAACAACAAGAGTATCGTTGTATTAAGCAATCAATTTGATGCAGTGCTGGTAGGCGAATTTTCAATCCGGGAACTTCCGGGGGCTTTCCAGACATTTCTCAACCGTTACTTTCCAAGCTACATCAACCCTTCTTCCCGAAAGCTCACCGGTGAGAATTTTAGTTTCGTCATTACCACGAAGCAGATTGATGATTATCTTGCCATGCTCGATAATAATTTTAAAGGATTTAATAACTCCACTTTAAGCGGTCGTATCAACTCAAAAGAAAACCTGTTTGATCTTGACGCAGACGTGCCTCAGTTTAATTTCCGGAACATATCCTTTAATCGGGTAGCGGTCAAGGGTAGGGGAAATTATGATACCCTTACCGTGAATACCAGGATAGGAGATGTACTGGTGAATGACAGCCTGCATTTCCCCGATACCGAAATCAGTATCCAGTCGAGCCAGGATGTTTCAAAAGTAAATATCGTCACCAGTGCCAGCCAGGCATTGAACTCCGCAAACATTTCCGGCCAGGTACAGACACTGAAAAATGGGGTGATGGTTTTATTCAATCCGTCAACATTTGACCTGAACGGCAAGAAATGGACGATAGATAAAGATGGCGAGATCATATTAAGTAAGGAATTAATCACGAGCGACGGCTTGCGGATCTACAGTGGCGACCAGGAAATTTTTATTACGTCGGTTCCCTCATCGATCGGCAACAGTAATGACCTGCTGGTGAATCTCAAGAAAATTAACATTGGCGACTTCACGCCTTTCTTTGCAAAACACAATCGCATTGAAGGTTTGCTTAATGCTTCCGTGGAGGTAGCTGATCCATTCGGAAACCTGATGGTAGAAGTCAAAGGAGATGCAGAGCAATTCAGACTGGAAGATGACTCTATAGGAAAGATTCAACTCAGTTCCACTTATTTAGGGCGTTCCGGCAAACTGACCGGCCAGGTGATATCGCTCAATGAAAATTACAATTTCGACATGAATGCTGTCTTTAACCTCACTGACAGCACGGCGGAGGATATGAACCTCACGTTCGACCTGAGGAATACCAGCATTCACCTGCTTGAAAAATACCTGGACGGAATTTTCAACCGTCTTTCCGGGAAAGCAACCGGAAAATTGCAGGTCGTCGGACCCTTTAAAAACCTGAAATACCTGGGAGACGTGGACCTCATTGACGGAGGCCTGGCAGTTGAATATACAAGGTGCTATTACCGTATTCCACGAGCACACTTCCAGTTCAGGGATGGCTATATTGACTTCGGCAATTTTACTTTAAGAGACACACTTAATAACAGCGGACAATTAACCGGCGGAAGATTGTACCACAAGGGCTTTAACGACCTTGAATTCGATTTTCACCTGAGTACAAATCGCCTGCTGGTGTTGAATACGAAACCTTCAGATAATAATCAGTTTTACGGTACCATGATCGGCAAGGTGAATATGGATTTTACCGGTCCGCTGGAGGACATGCAGATGGAGATCAAGGGTGAACCTACGGATTCGTCAAAGCTTTACCTGCCAATTGGAAGCAGCAGGGAAACAGGGGAAGCTGGCTTTATTGTATGGAAGGTGTATGGCCGTGAAATGCAGGCAGAAGACCTCAAGCTCCGGGAAAGCAATATGACCGTATCGCTCGATATTACTGCGAACAACTATGCCAATGTATACGTGATCCTTGATGAGCTCACTGGCGATGTCATCGAAGCCAACGGGTACGGTAATATCAAATTGCGCGTCGGTACCAGGGAAGACATGATGATGAGCGGCAGGTTCAATATTGAACGCGGGAATTATACCTTCTCATTCCAGTCTATCAAGCGTTATTTTAAATTGAGGGAAAATGCCGGCAGCTATATTTCATGGAACGGCGATCCTTTCGAGGCGAATATCAATATCGAAGCGGAATACCGGGCAGAAAATGTAACATTCAGTGACCTGCTTACCGGATCGAGCATTGCAGCAGTGGCAAGTGATGAAAATGTGCGCAGATACCGTGGAGCAGTGCTAGTAGTGGCAAACATAACGGACCGGCTGAGTACACCTAAAATCAGCTTCCGGATCGAACTTCCACCAGAAAGCCCCATCCGGAATAACCAGCAGGTGGCTAACGTATTCACGCTGATCTCGAATGATCAGAACGAATTGAACAAGCAGGTTTCTTTCCTGATTGTATTTAATTCATTCGGTCCCTATACGGGCGGAGGATCACAGAATGGAGGAGGAGACATTGCTAACAAAGCTTTTGAAGGAATTGTAGTAAACAGCATCTCCGGCTTCCTGTCTAACATCCTCACCAAAGAGTTTTCCAGCATGTTCCAGGACTTGTTCAATGATAAGAGCCTGCGGGTTAATATCAATGCAAGTGTTTATAGCGGAACCAACCTGATAGATAACTATAACAGGAACCAGCTCTTATTGCCAGATCGTACGAACGTAAACTTTTCAATCGGTAAAAGTTATTTTAATGAACGGCTGACTTTCATAGTTGGCGGTGCGCTGGATTTTGGTTTGAATTCGGCACAGCAAAACCAGTCTGCGGCATTTCCATTCTTACCTGATATCACTGCTGAATGGAAGCTTTCGCCGGAAGGTAAATTCAGGCTCACTTTCTTTTACCGGGAAAATTACAGCTTCCTCAGTAGCGGAGGAAAGCAGAACCGGTCCGGAGCAAGTATTTCTTACCGCAGGGAATTCGATAAGATCGAAGAATTATTCCGCTCCAAAAAAACCAAGAACAAAGAACGCGAACGGAGCCTGGGAACAGGAGCGTTCAAGGCGAAACTTGAGGAATAGTTTGAGGTTTGAAGTTTGACGTTTGAAGTTAAACTGACTTTCATGAAAAATAAAAAAAGGCGCAAAGTTGATTTGCGCCTTTTCCTATATGAAACAACCTCAAAACTTCAAACCTCAAACTTCAAACTACTTCAGTATCTGATGCCCGAGTTTATCCCTTTTCGTTTTAAGATACTTTTCGTTGTGTGGATTTGATTTAATTTCTATCGGAACCGTATCTACAATTTCGAGTCCATAACCTGATAACCCCGCACGTTTCCTGGGATTATTACTGATCAGCCTCAGCTTTGTAACTCCGAGATGCCGTAAGATCTGCGCTCCTACACCGTAATCCCTTTTATCCATCGGAAATCCAAGATGCAGGTTCGCTTCCACAGTATCCATGCCCTGCTCCTGCAGGCGATAAGCTTTCAGTTTGTTTACCAGTCCTATTCCCCTGCCTTCCTGGTTCATGTATAAAATCACACCCTTTCCTTCTTTCTCCACCATTTCCAGCGCTTTATGTAATTGTTCGCCACAGTCGCACCGTAATGAACCCAGGATATCCCCGGTAAAACATGACGAGTGCACCCTTACCATAACCGGTTCATCTTTGGCGAATTCGCCCTTTATAAGCGCCATATGTTCATTACTCGAGTTCTTCTCTGTGAAACAAACCAGGTTGAAGTCACCATATTTGGTTGGCATATGCACTCTTACGGTTTCTTCAATGAGCGAGTCGGATTTTAGCCGGTATTGAATAAGATCTTTGATAGAAATCAGTTTCAGGTCAAACTTTTTAGCCAGTTCCTGCAGTTGCGGCAGCCGGGCCATATTGCCATCTTCATCCATAATTTCTACAAGAACCCCTGCCGGTTCAAAGCCGGCAAGCCTAGCGAGGTCGATGGTCGCTTCTGTATGCCCTGCCCTCCTTAATACGCCACCTGCTTTGGCTCTTAAGGGAAAGATATGGCCGGGGCGACCGAGATCTTCCGGTTTTGTGTCCGGGTCAATCAGCGATAAAACCGTTTTGGAACGGTCATGTGCGGAAATACCGGTTGTACATCCATGCCCAAGCAAATCGACAGATACGGTAAAGGCAGTTTCATGTAAAGCCGTATTATTATTGACCATTAGTTCAAGCCCCAGCGCATCGCATCGTTCTTCTATAAGCGGCGTGCAGATCAGGCCGCGTCCGTGCATACTCATGAAGTTGATGATTTCAGGAGTTGCATTTCTTGCAGCGGTGATAAAGTCGCCTTCATTTTCACGCTCTTCATCGTCTACCACAATAACCAGCTTCCCTTTCGTGATATCCTCGATTGCACTTTCAATACTATCTAGCATCAGAATAATTTGTACAAAACTAACAAATTAGCATGCGATGATGTTCTAATTCTCCATGTGCCGGGTGTTGCAGCGTTTTAAGTTCAGATAATGCCTAATAAAATGTTAATACTTAGATAAAGACTTGTTCTTATTTCTTCGTTTTTTTGCTAGCGTAAAAACATATCACATGGTTAAGAAATATTTTCACTGCCTTTTGGTGCTGTTGCTCGGTTTGACGGTCGTGTCGAAAGCGCAGGTAACAACAGGCAGCATCGTCGGAACTGTTAAAACAACCGGAGGAGAACCGCTGGAGGGCGCTACGATAACTGCCGTTCATGAACCTTCCGGAACCCAATATTCTACGATTTCCAGAAAAGGAGGTGTATTTAATCTTCCCAACTTGAGGTCCGGAGGGCCCTATTCATTGAAAATCGAGTTTGTCGGGTATGACCCGGCAAGTGCTGAGGGTATCAACCTCCTGCTTGGCCAGCCCCATAGTATTAACCTGACCATGGGTGAAAAGGCAAGTGAGTTGGCGGAAGTGGTGGTAACCACTACAGGTAGAAAGACGGCCTCAGACAGAACAGGCGCCGCAACCAACGTCACTTCAAGGCAGCTTGCCACCCTGCCTTCCATCTCCCGAAGCCTTACCGACTTCACGAAACTTTCTCCGCAGGCGGGCAGCAGCGTTTCATCAAGCCCAACCAGCTTCGCAGGCAGAGATGCACGTTATAACAACGTTCAGGTTGATGGAGCTAACCTGAATAATAACTTCGGCGTAAGCAGCGACCCACTTCCGGGTGGAGGCAACCAGCCGATATCGATTGATGCTATTGAGGAACTTTCCATCAACATTGCACCCTACGATGTGAGACAGGGAAATTTTACCGGCGCGGGCATCAATGCCATTACAAAAAGCGGCACGAACACTTTCAAAGGGACTGCCTATACGTTTTTCAGGAACGAAAAATTCAATGGAACCAATGTTGGCGACGCAAAGCTCTCGGCACAGCAAAAACAGAAAAATAATATTTACGGCTTAACCTTCGGCGGGCCCATCATCAAGAACAAATTATTTTTCTTTGTGAGTGGCGAAACAGAGAAAAGAACTTATCCTGGCATTCAATATTCTCCAACCGGCGGCTCCGGAACAGGAAATACTTCTACGACACATATCGACAGCCTGAGAAAACTCTCCAACTATGTAAAAACAAAATACAACTATGAAACCGGCGCTTACGACAACTTCCCGAATTTCCAGTCCGACAACTACAAGATCCTTGGAAAAATTGACTGGAATATCAGTGATGTGCACAAGCTTACGCTGAAGTATAACGAATTGAAAAGCCAGAATGACGTTGCATTGAACGCAGCAAGTATCCCTAATGGAGCAGCGTCTGCGGGTTATGCTACCCCGGCTTTTGATAATGGCGGACGTGTTGGTTTGTTCGCACTTTCTTTTGAAAATTCCAACTATGGATTTGAAGACAAGGTAAAAACCGGTACGCTTGAACTGAACAGTAATATCAAGGGCCGGTTTGCCAACCAGTTTCTCGCAACCATCACCAAGATAAAGGCAACCAGGATATCCAACAGCTCCTTGTTTCCGTTTGTAGATATCATGAATAACAACAACACCGTATACATGAGTGTGGGTTATGATCCTTACTCATACAATAATGACGTTGTAAATGATGTATACAGTGTGATAGATAATTTTTCGTATTTCGCCGGCAAGCATACCCTCACTGCCGGAGTATCGTACGAGTACCAGAAGGTAGGCAATATGTTTATGCCTGCTTCACTCAGTTACTATGCTTTCAATTCGCTGGATGATTTTATAAATAACAAGGCTCCCCGCGCGTATGCTTATACGTATTCGCTGGTTCCCGGTAAAAAAGCAGTTTACTCCGCGGAACTGAGCATAGGCCAGGTAGGCGTCTATCTGCAGGATGAAATCAATATTAATCCCCGCTTTAAGTTGATTGCAGGCATGAGGTTAGACCGGCCGGTTTATCTGGAACAGCCGCTGGAAAACCCTGCCGTTACCGCTTTATCGTTACCCGATGAGAATGGTGTGATGAGACATTATTCAACAGGCAAGTGGCCTAAAGCTACAATCTACTATTCTCCCCGCGTTGGCTTCAGATGGGATACAGAAGGAGATAAAAACATGATCATCCGTGGCGCAACCGGTCTGTATACCGGGCGTATTCCGTTTGTTTACTTAACCAATATCCCAACCAACAGTGGCATGTACCAGTTCGGTGCCAATGTTACAGGAGCACGCGTCGATAATTTCAAGTTTACGAGTAATCCTGACGCATACCGCGACAGCTTTCCAAGCGTGGCAGGAACAAGCGTACCAAGCAATATTGCTTTAGCCAGCGAAGATTTTAAATTTCCGCAGGTCTGGAGAACGAATTTCGCAATTGACAAGCAACTGGGACGCGGATGGATGATGACACTGGAAGCGCTATACACCAAGGATATCAATGCGGTTTACCTGCGTAATGCTAACCAGAAACCACCCGATAGCATCGTTGTGGGACAGTTAGGCCGTCCGCGGTACTCCATTGCCAATGCAAACAATGCGGGAAGAAGATACTACACCGGCATTACCAGTGCTGTGGTGCTTGAGAACACAAAACTGGGCGGTTCGCTGAACCTGACTGCGCAGGTATCAAAGTCCTTCACCGGCGGCTTTTATGGATCACTCGCATACACCTTTAACTTTGTACAGGATGTTACCGCTAACCCCGGCAGCCAGGCAGCTACCGTGTGGAGTGCAAATCCTACTTCAAAAACACAGAACGACCTTGAATTATCCTATTCAGGATTCGCTGTGCCGCACCGCATCGTGGGTACTTTCTCTTATCATTTTGAATACTGGAAACACCTGGGTACTACCTTTTCATTGTTCTATGAAGGTGCTCACCAGGGTCGATACAGTTACGTATATAATGGCGACCTAAACCAGGATGGAAATGCTTCTTCTGACCTCATGTATATTCCAACCGGCCCCTCAGACATTAATTTTGTTCCGTTGAGTGCAAGTGGAACTACACCCGCATTTACGGCGAAACAACAGTCCGATGCTTTCTTTTTGTACCTCGAACAGGATAAATACCTGAGCCAGCATAAGGGACAGATCGCAGAAAGAAACGGCGCGCTGCTTCCATTCTATCACAGGGTAGACATGCGTTTCCTGCAGGATATTTTTACCAATATCGGTGAAAGGAAACATACCCTTCAGTTCAGTATCGATGCCCTGAACTTCCTGAACCTGTTAAACTCAGATTGGGGTATACGTCAGCAGACGGTAGTGAATAATCCGCTGCGGTTTGTGAGCTACACGAATGGCAAGCCAAACTTTACAATGGCCACATACCAGAACAAACTGGTAGATAAAACTTTTATTAACACCCTGTCAACCGCAAGCACATGGAGTTTGCAGCTGGGGTTCAGGTATATCTTTTAGTTTAAGGTTTAAAGTTTAAGGTTTAAAGTTTAAGATTGCTTGAGGTTTGAGGTTAAATACCTAAATGGCTTTTATAAAAAAAGGTGCAAAGTTGATTTGCGCCTTTTTAGTTTTCTTACCGGTTCCTATGCTGAACAATGTGAAACGTCAAACGGGAAACGTCAACTTCAAACTTCAAACTTCAAACTTCAAACCTCAAACCTCAAACTTCAAACTTTAAACCTTAAACCCCACAAGCCCACTTAAGAAAGAACGGCATCGCCTTTGCCCAGGTTGGCACATCGTGTCTGCCACCTTCCAGCTCCAGGTAAACGATGTCTTTATCTTTCAGATATCCTTTGCTTTCCAGCGCTTCAATCACAGCCATCGTATCATCGATAGAATCAATGACCCCATTATTGTTCCGGTCTTCGGTTTCATCTTCGGTGCCGGTCTGGAAAAAGAACTTCAGGCCTTTTGTGTAAACGCCTTCCCGGATTTTTTTAGGCATGATCCGGTCTTCGTCTTCGTTGTAATTTTCATCAAGACTTTTTAGCCGCCACCAAAGCGACCCGCTGAACACCCCGACCTTTGAAAATTCACCGGGATAGGTCCACGCGATATCCAAAGCACTTAATCCGCCTAAAGAAAAACCGGCAAAGATTTTTTCCCTGAAATCGGGAATCAGGTAGGTTTTTTGAATAAATGGAATCAGTTCATCCAGAATAAACGCAGCATAGGCATCTGCCATGGCGCCTCTTCCTTTATAGTCGGTAATGCCGCAGGTGCCATATTCCATCTTGCGCTGTTCGCCTGCATGTACGGCCACTGAAAGTACGGGCCGAATTTCGCCGCCGGCGTATAAAGCGTCGAGCATGGCATGGTATTGCAGCGTCGACATATCCTGCCCGTCATTAATAATCAGCAAGGTCATGTCTTCCGGCGCACGCACGTTCTTTGGAAGAAACACCTCAAATTTCACTTTCCTGTTCAGCGTAGCAGATTTCAACTCGCTGATTTCCCTGGCTACTGCAGATTCAGTCCCTGTTACCATAGCTTCAAAAATAGGAAATAGATGTAATGTATGTACAACGCACATGCCAGGCGAAATATGCGTGGATAATCAATTTGTTTTTTTCTGCATTTAAAAATATATTTAAAGGCGCGACACCTGCAAGCAGGAAGCATAACGGAATCAAACATCGTGCATTCATTTCAGCTATATCCGCTGTTGTCCTCTGATCAACCTCAACTTCCTTTAACTTTAAAGTCCTCGCGCGTCGACCAGTTTTAGTACTTAAACTAACTTTAAACTTTAAACCAAAGAATGGGTATGAAAAAGATAGGAATTCTGTATGGACAGGAAAGAAGCTTTCCTATGGCTTTTATTGAAAGGGTGAACAGTAAGGGGGTAAAGGATATTCTCGCAGAACCGGTGCGCATAGAAAAAGTGATGCAGGGAGAACCTACGGAGTACGCGGTGATCATCGACAGAATTTCACAGGATGTACCCTTCTATCGGGCCTACCTGAAAAATGCTGCGTTAACCGGAACTGCTGTTATCAATAACCCGTTCTGGTGGAGCGCGGATGAAAAATTTTTCAATAATTGCCTGGCAACGAAAATTGACGTACCCGTTCCAAAGACAGTCATTCTGCCCTCAAGGAACCTGCCTGCAGATACAAATGAACAATCTTTTTCAAACCTTGCGTTTCCGCTCGACTGGGACAATATATTTCAATACATCGGTTTTCCTGCTTACATGAAACCATTTGCCGGCGGAGGATGGAAGAATGTGTACCGGGTAACAGATGCTGAAGATCTGTTCAGTAAACATGCGGAGACGGGTGAACTGGTGATGTTGTTGCAGGAGGAAATCGTTTTCACGGAATATTACCGTTGCTATTGTATTGGAGGAAAACACGTGCGCATCATGTCGTACGAGCCGCGTAATCCACATCACCTGCGATATGCTGCAGACTTCGCTCCCAGTGAAGGCAGGTACCGGCAGTTGGAAGAACTCGTGCTGCGGCTCAATCATTACCTTGGTTATGATTTCAACACCGTAGAGCTGGCCGTTCGTAATGACATTCCATTTGCGATAGACTTCTGCAATCCTGCTCCTGATGCCGAGCGAAAAAGTGTAGGGGAGGAAAATTTTGAATGGGTTGTAGAAACAGCAGCAAACTATGCAATAGAAAGAGCGCTCAGCCAGGAGTTCGGGAAAGATAATCTTACCTGGGGTGAATATGTGAAGCGTAGCTCCCGACATCTTTCGCTCGCGGATTAACTCCAGGCATCCTCAATATCCTTACTATCAAAGCTTATTACATGCGGTGATGACACTGTCATGTTCGTTATTAATGTTTAATTATACACACCTTAATGAATTTGAACCACAATGACACGGTGACACCATGAGACACGGAGGGGAACTCACCTCTGTTCCCTGTGTCTTGGTTCAAAAGAGGTTAAAGCGGTTACATGGCTAATATTAATTACAAACAGTTCACACTGGGAATTGAAGAAGAGTACATGGTTATAGATCCTGAAAGCAGGGAACTGAAAAGCCATGAGCAGAAAATTGTGCATGAAGGCCATAAGATCATCAAAGACAAGGTGAAGGCAGAAATGCACCAGGCTGTTGTTGAAGTAGGTACGGATATCTGCATGGATATTTCCGAAGCCCATAACGACGTAAGCCTGCTTCGGAAGACGATAGCGGAGATCGCCGGTAATCTTGGATTTTGGGTAGGTGCAGCCGGAACCCATCCTTTCAGCCACTGGGAAAGTCAGCTGATCACCGATCATGTCCGGTATAACGAAATCGTGAATGAACTGCAGGAAGCAGCAAGAAGCAATCTGATCTTCGGCCTGCATGTGCATGTGGGCATGGAAAACAGGGATATCGCCATTCACATCGCAAACTGCGCGAGGTATTTCCTCCCGCACATTTATGCACTCAGTACAAACTCTCCATTCTGGGAAGGAAGAAAAACAGGCTACAAATCGTTCCGAACAAAAGTATTTGACAAATTTCCACGGACAGGCATACCCGATTATTTCGAAAGTATTGAAGCTTATGACAGATATGTGAGGCTGCTGATCAAAACCAACTGCATAGACAACGCAAAAAAGATCTGGTGGGATCTTAGGGTACATCCGTTCTTCAATACCGTCGAATTCCGCATTTGCGATGTACCCCTGACCGTTCAGGAAACGATTGTGATTGCCGCGCTTTTCCAGGCCGTGTGTGCAAAATTATACCTCCTGCGTTCGAAAAATATGTCCTTCATGATATACCAGCGCGCGCTTATCATGGAAAATAAATGGCGGGCCGGCAGGTACGGGCTGGATGGGAGTTTGATCGACTTTGGCATTGAAGCAGAAGTAAACACGAGGGTGCTGATTTATGAATTGCTCGAGTTTCTTGATGACGTGGTAGACCACCTGGGCAGCCGCCATGTGCTTCCTGTTGTTTCAAAAATCCTTGATAAAGGAACTGGCGCCGACAGACAGCTTCAGATTTTTGAGGAAACCAGGGATCTGAAAAAAGTGGTAGACTATATTCATTCCCAGTTTCTCGAGGGCGTGTAACTTCATTCCATCTTTATCTTTTGTTATCGTGCGTTGGAGAAGACCCTTTGCTTAACAGATTTTCGCCACGAAGGCACACGCGCGCAAAGCAACAGGAAGGCTGTTCGTGATCCTTTGTGCCTTAGCGCCCCGTGGGCCAATCCGGGTGGTACCCAATAAAAAGACATCAATTGCGTTATTTTTGCACTTATGCATAGTGGAGAACAAAAACAGATCCGTGTAGCGATTTTAGACCTGTACGAACAGCAGGCTAACCAGGGCATGCGTTGTTTAAGGGAGATCCTACATCAGTTCGGTCTTGATCATGACCTGGAAATTCACCTCGATGAATTCGAGGTAAGAGTAAAAAAAGAATTACCTGATCTTAGCTACGATATTTACATTTCCTCCGGTGGCCCCGGCAGTCCACTCGAAAGCGAAGGCAGCGAGTGGGAAAATAAATACTTCCACTGGCTGCGGCAGGTTGAGCAATGGAACCAGGACAAAAAGAAATCCGCAAAAAAATACGTTTTTCTTATCTGCCATTCATTTCAGCTGGTGTGCAGGCACTATGGGCTGGCAAAGGTGTGCAGGCGAAAGTCAACTGCTTTCGGGGTTTTCCCGGTTCACATACTGCCATCCGGTAAAAAAGAAGCTGTTTTCGCGGGACTTGACGATCCGTTTTACTCAGTAGATAGCCGCGACTACCAGGTTATTTCACCAGATTATGACGCGCTGGTAAAATCAGGCGGCAGCATCCTGGCCCTCGAAAAAGAAAGACCTCATGTTCCTCTCGAGCGCGCTATTATGGCGGTTCGATTCAACGAGTATATGATCGGCACCCAGTTTCACCCTGAAGCAGATCCGATCGGAATGAGTCTTTACCTTCAGCGTGAAGACAAAAAGCAGACAGTCATTTCAGAGCATGGGGAAGAAAAATGGAAGAACATGCTTGAACATCTCGGTGACCCCGATAAAATCCGTTGGACGTACTCCCACGTTATACCTAACTTTTTAAAGATAGCTACGCGGAGTAGGTTGACAGTTGACAGATGACAGTTGACAGTTGACAGTCGGGAGTCGGGAGTCAGGAGTCTGGAGTCTGGAGTCAGGAATCAGGAATCAGGAATCAGGAATCAAAACCAGTAAGCATACTAGCCATTCCAATACACAAACTATCCGTCTCAATAGCCCAGGGTTTAACCCGTAAGCTATTGAGACGGATAAGTGTCTTTTAAAGGTTGAGCCTCAGGGCTGCAATGCTATCAATCTGTTAAGCATCTATTATCAACGCACGCGACCTTCTTTTAACTGCCTACTGTAAACTCCGTTTGGCCATCCGCTATCCGCGATCTGTCAACTGTCAACTGTCAACTGTCAACTCTGTCGGCCATCGGCCATCCGCCATCGGCCATCCGCCATCCGCCATCCGCCAACTGTCAACTGAACTACTTATCTTTCAGAAAAACCTGCGATGATTCCATATATCAGGAAAGATTTCAATGCAGCTTTTACCAATGAAAAATACGAGGCATACCTGAAAGACCTGCACGCAGCGCATCCGGGCGCGATTGAATTCCGGGTTGCCGAAACGCCGGTTTTTGTACCGAAATATTTTACGCGAAAAATGACGGAGGCCTGCGACACCATCATCGATTTCATTAAAGACGAACGGTTCATGGATCTCACCACCAGGGCGATTCCAGCCGAAAACTATGTTCCTTTCGAAAATGATCATGCACATTTCATTGCATTTGATTTTGCAGTAACAAAAAACAGCAACGGAGAATACGAACCTCAGCTTATTGAAATGCAGGGATTCCCTACCATATTTGCTTACCAGGTGCTGCAGGCAGACATGACACGTAAGCACTTCCGTATCCCTGACGGCTTCGATTGTTATGCAGGTCATTTCGACAGGGATACGTACCTGCAATTATTCAAAAAAATTGTTCTTGCCGATTCCAATCCTGAAAATGTTATCCTTCTGGAAATATTACCACACAAGCAAAAAACGAGGATCGATTTTTACTGCACCGGAGATCATACAGGCATCAAACCCGTGTGCCTGAGTGAGCTGATCACGGAAGGCAGGAAAGTTTTTTACATGAGGGACGGCAGGAAAACCCGGGTGGAAAGGATCTACAATCGCGTGATCTTCGACGACCTGAGCCATCAGTCAGAAGAGATGCAGCAAAAAGGAAAAATACTCACACAGGACCTTGAAGTGGAATGGGTTTCACATCCGAACTGGTTTTATCGCATCAGCAAGTTTACCATGCCTTTTATCAGGCATCCGTATGTACCACCATCCTTTTTTCTCAACGAGGTACAGCAGCTGCCGTCAGATCTTTCCGAATATGTATTGAAGCCATTGTTTTCTTTTGCCGGGCAGGGAGTCGTGATTGATATAAATGCGGAAGACATCGGGAAAATTAATGACCCTGAGAACTGGATCCTGCAGAAGAAGGTTTCGTATGCAGGCACCATTGAAACGCCGGAAGATCCTGCAAAAGTGGAAATCCGTTTGTTTTATTTCTGGAAGGACGGAGAAAACAGACCCGTATTTACAAATAACCTCGCAAGGCTCAGCAAAGGAAAAATGATCGGTGTCAGATACAACCAGGATAAAACCTGGGTTGGAGGAAGCCTCTGCTTCCTCGAAAAATAACACCGTGTCCTCCGTGTTTCTGGATAAAATCTATCAAAGAGGCGTGATCTCGGTTTCGAAAGTGGAGCTATAGCCCACGCTCTCTTAGGGTTCCCGAAACGCCCGCCCCGGAAGCCCCTGGAAATATGTGACTTAACTTCAATTCAACAAAAAGTTATACACTTCCCCGCCAAAACCCGGCATTGGTACGATTTTTATCTCCATTAGGTGAACACAATATTTTCTTTTTGACCAGCGTTTGCCTTAAGAACCACATGGAAAATCTACCTATATGAAAAATGCAGACAAACCTTTCCTCGGATTCATTATCGTATCTATTATCCTGCTTTACAGCGTAATAGCGATGATAAGTTAGTCCGGCCTCTTTTACGAAATCACCATCCCGATTCCGGTTCGTTACATCTGAACCTTCAAATCGTTTTTGACCTGCAACCGGGTTTATCTTTGCTTCATGGAAGATATACGGATCAGGCAAATTCAGCCTGCTGATAATAAGCCACTTGCGGAAATAATACGCCAATCTTTAACAGAATTCGGCGCAAACAAGCCCGGCACCGTTTATTACGATCCCACGACAGATCATTTATTTGAACTTTTCCAGAAAAAAGGTTCCGTGTATTATGTAGCGGAACAGCAAAGCCGGATTATTGGCGGAGCGGGGATTTTTCCTTCCGATGGACTGCCCGATAGAATTTGCGAGCTGGTAAAAATGTACCTCGTGAAAGAGATGAGAGGGAAAGGACTGGGCAGCATGCTGATAGGTAAAGCGTTGGCGTTTGCGCAGCAGGAAGGATATCACACGGTGTACCTGGAAACGATGCCGGAACTTCGAAAGGCGGTTTCCGTCTATGAGAAATTCGGATTCAGCTATCTCGATGGCCCGATGGGAAACACCGGGCACTTTGGCTGCGATATCTGGATGAAAAAGGAAATAAAAACCCCGGCATGAACCCGGGGTTAGCTGTTCGAAAATTCGATTTTACTGGCCAGTAGTTACTTTCGAAACCTGCGCTCCACTCAGGTACACCTGGAAGCCAATTTTCAAAGCAAACCCACCACCGCCTGGATAAGAGTCATGCCGGTAATTGCTGTGGTCGTACCCCGCCAACCCTTCGATAGCAACATTCGGGTTAATAAACGCGGCCAGTCCGGCTGCAATAAAATAGTTGCCCCCGTTAACTGTGGAAGAACTGGTAGCATTCTCCGCCTTTACCGATACATAACTCCACTCGCCGTGCACAAATGGCCGCGCATTGGCAGCGCCGAAATAATACCTCACGAAAGGTCCGATGCCGAGCGTCGTTCCTTTTATGCTCGAAACTTTCGAGTAATCGTAACTGAACGTAACGCCCACAGCAAGGTTATTTGCAGCAAAGTAGCCAGCAGAGGGAGAAAATGAAAACCTGCTGTTGTTACTGGTGGTATTCAGCCCCAGGTTGCCACCAACCATCCAGTCGCCTTGCTCTGTTTGTGCTGTCACCGTTAATACCGTTACCAAAATAACCAATAGGGTAAACACACATTTTTTCATAGATCAACATTTTACAAGTGTTCTTTAGGTGGATCAAAAACGGGCATTAACCATACCTGGTCTTAATCTCCTAGTTTGATTTTTAAAAAGAAAGGATGCATGGGGAGGAAGATTTATTTATTCACCGGTTTCACTTCGTAAATCGGGCTGAACAAATAAAGTTTCCCTGTTTTTAATTCAATGCACTGAAATCTTTTTCTTAGCCTTGGCCCTTTTTTGAACAGCCGTTCATCACTGGTTGAAAACACCGCACCTTCAGGCAATTGCTCTACCATCAGATGATCCTGCCGGCCTTCGTCGTACCGGTTAAGCACTCTCATCAGTTTCTCATCTGCGCAACTGCTCGCAGGAAGATTATGCAAAGAGCGTTCCAGCGCGTGCTGAATATCTTCAGGAAAAAGCCGGGCTTTCAGAAACTGCGACATGAGCTGAGCATAAAGACGTTTCCATTCTTTACCATGTGCACTGACAGCGTTTCCAAATTCGTTGAATGTAACCAGGTGGGCGAGTTCATGAATAAGCGTGATAAGAAATGAATAACGGTTGAGATTTCCGTTCACGCTGATGCGGTGATTTTTTCCCGCAAACGCATGACGGTAATCGCCAAGCACTGTTTTTCGCTCGCGCGTAATGGTGAGATGAACTTTAAAATCTTTGAGGTAGTGAAGCACGGCATCATAAGAACCGTCAGGAAGATAGTCCCTTAAGGTGTGCAACGGCGCTTCTCTCTTAGGCATTTTTTCCCTGCTTGATCTGCCTGCTTATCCTGAGAACGATAGCGATTTCAAGAAATGTATATAACAGGTAGAGGAACATCAGGACAAATATTCCCGCCTTATTTACATCGGAACCTGCCGTGGCAATGTAGACGAAAGCGGCGAAGATGCATGTAAAAAGCTTTAGCAGCATGCCGCTGTATACGTTTCTCAGAAATGCATGTGTGTTTGCTGCCAGAAGCGCTTTACGATAAAGCAGAAACGAAAACAGGGTCACCAGGAAAAGTAAAATATTTCCGCCGGTCACCACAGCCGGCTCAATTCCCCAGCTAACTAGGCTGCGGGTAAACAAAATCGAAAAACATGAAACAAAGATGAATATGATAAGAACCGGTAAAAAGCCTCTGAGTAGTTTCCTGCTGCTGGAATTCATTTTCTGCGACTCGTCTCTTTAATGAGTTTGTATATGAGCGAAACGATTACCAGCAAAGGTAAAACCCAAACCAATACCGGAAAAGAAATATGCAGCCACTTGTCGAGCTTCATACCAATAAAAATAGCCAGCCCTAATCCTGCAAAGATCTGGGCGGTAAGGCCGGCGTATTTCAGTAAATCGCGGTTATTATTGTGCAAAGGCATGTTCTAGCTCAATGGTCGGCATATCCACCACATTGCCAGCGCTCATATGGCATTCTCCATTGAATATAGCCGAAGGATCAATCTGTAATTTACCGGCATGTATATTTCCCTTAACCACGCTGTTCGGCTTCAGTTGCAGGAGATCCTTTACTTTGATCGTGCCGGAAACATTTCCTGAAATATCAGCCAGTGTACCGGTAATATCACCTTCTACAGAGCCGTTAGCGCCGATAATCACTTTGGCAGTGCTGATAATGTTTCCTACCAGGGTGCCATCAATTCTCAGGTCTGCATTGCTGGTAATATCACCCTTCAACACAGTACCGCTCCCTATAAGACTTGTATTATTCCCGTTTGTTTCAAGCGGAAACTCAGATTTGGATTTGCCATTAAACATAGTATTAGGATTTAGTCGTTTATTTTCTCGGGTACAGGGATATTCAGTGTAGTCGTATCCAACTTTACCGTGTTCTCTCCCTGCAACACATCTTTTATGCTTTCCAGATACTGGTCTTTATAACGCATAGCCTGTTCCAGTGAGTCCGTTTTTATCTTTAAAGCCCTGAGTTCCCGCGTGTTGGTAACATCACCATACCCGGGAATATACATCTTCAGCGGAGTAAAAACGATCAGTGCTACGGTCAATCCGGTCAGCAAAACAAAGATGGTACTTAGCGCCACATATACACTTAACCTCGATAATTTGAATGTAACAACCTCCTCATAGGTATCATCATTCATGATTACCAGCCTGTACCTGTTCCTTAAACGCTTCAAAGTATCGTTGGCGTCTAATTTGCCCATTATTTTTTTATTCTTATTTATTAATAGTTAAAAGGTTCCGTTTCCGGCCTTTGTACGCAAGGTAAATATTAGCCTATTTTTAAAATATTTTTCTTGAAAATCAGTTAATAACAGTCTAGCTTGCGACAGACACAAACCAGGGCAATTGAGCAAACCACTCCTGATATTTGTTATAACGGTAATTATTTTTCATTCTTATGTACACGGCCAGCCCGCTTTAAGTTTTGATCTGAAAAAACCTCAGAAATTCGAAAACAAAAAACTGGGTTCCGAAAAAACAGGGGATAAGAAATTCTCATTACCACGCCGCACGCTTCAGAATACCATCACGCATTACAACTACTATTACAACGCGGAAAGAAAGCTGGATGAAATTATCGAAAGGTCGAAATCCTCCTTCAAAGACGACTTCTCGCAACTGCTTCCGTTTTATAATTACGACCTGCCGACAACCGCCCAGTTTAAAACGGAGCTGGACTCGGTAATATATAAATCTACGGCTGGTATCTTATTACATGACCTGCGTAATGACTGGATAGATGATCTGTATATGCTGATCGGGCGCGCCTATTATTTACGCAACGAGCTGGATTCAGCTTACCTCACCTTTCAGTATATTAACTATGCCTTCTCACCGAAAGAAGAAGATGGATACGACAAGGTGATTGGTACCAACCCGGATGAAAGAGGCCAGGCACTGAGTATTTCCACAAAGGAAAAAAATGGCGTCATCAGGAAAGCCTTTTCGGAGCCGCCCAGCCGTAATGAATCTTTTCTCTGGCAGATCAGAACCTACCTGCAAAAAAATGAATTCGCAGAAGCATCAAGCCTCATTGAAACGCTGAAACACGATCCCTATTTTCCTCAGCGACTGAGCCCGGGGCTTGAGGAAGCACAGGCATTCCTTTTTTATAAACAGCATATGTACGACAGTGCCGCAGTGCATCTTGAACAGGCACTGGTGAACGCCACCTCGCGGGAAGAAACTGCGCGCTGGGAATATCTCATCGCACAACTGTATGAAAGGAGCGGCAACCGTCTGATGGCGCAGACCTATTACAACAAAGCCATCAAGCGAACCATAGATCCCATCCTGGAAGTATATGCCCGGTTGAATTCCATACGTCAGAATGAAACCGTAAACGACAAAAGCGTTCAGCTCACAATCGACCAGTTACTTCATATGGCGAGGCGTGACCGTTACCTGTTTCACCGGGATATCATTTATTTTACTGCTGCAGAAATTGAACTCGAAAGGAAAAATTATGATGGTGCAAGGGCATTACTGTTGAAAAGCGCACAAAACAGCACCAGCAATCCTGTACAAAAAACGAAGTCTTTTTTCCTGCTCGCAGATATCAGCTATGAGCAGAAATTGTATCATGATGCAGCGCGGTATTACGACAGCGTAGATGCGCAATCTATTACTCCAAACGCCGCAAATGCACTGCTCGAGCGAAAAGAATCACTGCGCAGGGTCGTAAGCCAGTTAGACATTCTTAGCCGGCAGGACAGTCTCAGGCGAATCGCAGCTTTACCTGCCGATGAGCGCGATGCCTATATCCGCCGCCTGGTAAGGCAACTGAGAAGACAACAGGGACTGACCGAAGAAGAAACTTCATTAACGCCAGGTATACTCAGGAACAATAGTTCCAATGCGACGCAGTCGATCGACCTGTTCCGGAATGACAATGCCAAAAGCGACTGGTACTTCAGCAATGCTTCGATGAAAAGTAAGGGCTATTCGGAGTTCCGCTCAAAATGGGGCAGCAGGCCGAACGTTGACAATTGGAGAAGACAACAGGCCGTGGCCCAGCAGGTGAATCTCATGCAACCCGGCACACAGCCCGGAGTAACTACGGGCGGTGCGGTCACCGCTACGCCGGCAGAGATCTCATATGACGGATTACTGGCGCGCCTGCCAATAACGCCTGAGCAGATACAGATTTCCCGCGATTCCGTGCATTATGCCACATTTACGCTGGCGAAAGCTTACCAGGAAAATCTTGAAGATTACCCTTCGGCGATTACCACGTATGAAAAGCTGCTGGCGGAATTTCCTGAAAGCGTTTTTGCAGAAGAATCACTTTTCAACTTATACTATTGTTATACAAAGACCGGGGATACCGAAAAAGCAGCCAGAACAAAACAAACAATGGCGTCCAGGTCGCAGTCGGGGCCTTTTACCACCATGCTTTTGAGTGGTGACGCCCGGCAAAGGCCCGACAGTATGTTACAACGGGATGCAACAAAAAAATATGAGCAGATCTACACCCAGTTCATAGAAGGCAAGTTCGATCAGGCAATAAACCAGAAAAAGATTGCGGACAGTATATACGGTAAGAATTACTGGACACCTCAGCTGCTTTATATTTTGGCGGTATACCATATCAAGCAGCGCCAGGATACGGCGGCCATCAATGTGCTCTCATCCATTCTTCAGCTCTATCCCACTTCTCCGCTTGCGCTAAAAAGCCAGAACCTGATTCAGGTTGTGGCCAGGAGAAAGGAAATTGAAACGTACCTGACTAACCTGCAGATTGAAAGACCGACGGAAGATTCTGTGGTGATAAAGAACCAACCCGTCGTAAAACCTGCTGCGACCCGGGCGCCGGTAGTCAGGAACAACGTGCCGCCGGCCAACCGGCCGCCGGCGAATAGCAGCCAGCCAGCAACGAACCAGACAACCGGACCAACGTCACCACCAGCGACAAATCAGCCAACAACTCAAAATGTAGCGCCCCCGGTAACCCGGCCGACAGCTTCAAATGCACAGAACACTTTAACCGATAGCCTGCGCGCAGGCAACAAGCCGGCTGTTTCACCCAACGTTTTCACGCTTAAACCGGAGGAAGCACACTATGTGGTGCTGGTACTTGATAAAGTAGACCCGGTTTACGTTACAGAGTCGCGGAACGCGTTCAACCGGTATAATAAAGAAAGATATTATAACAAAGCGATTGACATAACACACCTGCCACTCACCGACGATGTGAAACTGGTGTTATTTAACGGATATGCAAATGCAGCGGAAGCGATCGATTACATTGAAAAATCAAAAAAACTGGCCCAGTCAGAAATTATACCCTGGCTTACACCGCAGAAATATTCATTTATGATCATCACGGCATCCAATCTTGAAGTGCTGAAAAACCTGAAAGATGTTACCGCTTATCGAAAATTCCTCACACAATCTTATCCGAATTTCTTTAAGTAACTGAACGTGAGCGTCAACTTCATGCAGGGCGCTGCCGCATTAACTTTTCAGTTGCCATTTGAGTACAGTTTTTGCTTAGGTTGTTCTACTCTAATACAGATGACAGATTTATGAAACAAACCACTGCTAAAAAGTCCGGAAAAAACTACTCCGCTGCTTTCTGGAAGTTATTTTTATACGGAACTGCCGCTTTTATCCTTCTGCTTATCCTGATCAATTTCGGCGTCTTCGGCAAAATGCCTTCCCTGGCCCAGCTGGAGAACCCGTCTATTGTTGAAGCCTCAGAAGTACTGGCAGAAGATGGCACCCTGATGGGAAAGTATTACAAGGAAAGGGGAAATCGCAGTGTGGTGGAATATAAAGACATTTCTAAAAATGTTATCCAGGCACTCGTTGCGACGGAAGATAAAAGGTTTTACGAGCACTCCGGCATTGATGGAAAAGGCGTGCTCCGTGCGGTGGTTTTCCTTGGAAAAGAAGGGGGAGGCAGTACGATCACCCAGCAGCTTGCACTGAATCTTTTCGCTGAGCGATCCGGCAATCCTATTTTGCGCATCATTCAAAAGCTGCAGGAATGGATCATTGCGGTGAAGCTGGAAAGGAATTTTACTAAAGAAGAAATACTCGCATTATACCTGAACGCCGTTCCGTACAGCGACAACGTATATGGAATCCGGAACGCTTCAAGAACCTTTTTCTCAAAGGAGCCGGATCGCCTGAATGTGGAAGAGGCGGCTGTACTGGTAGGCATGGTGAACGGACCAACGATATTCAATCCAAGAAAAAATCCGAAACCTGCACTCGACCGCAGGAACACAGTAATCAACCAGATGGTTGTTAAGGGCTACCTCACCGAGGCGGAGGGTAAACGACTGAAGGCAAAGCCGATTGTACTGAACTACAGGAAGCTGGACGAAAATTCCGGGCTCGCCCCTTATTTCAGGGAAGTGCTGAGAGAAGACCTGAAGAAGTGGTGTAAAGAACATACCAACCCGGCAACCGGTGACCCGTATGACATTTATGAAGATGGGTTGAAAATATATACAACCATTAATCCTCGCATGCAATTATATGCTGAAGAAGCGGTGGCCCGCCAGCTGCCGACGCTTCAGAAAGTGCTCAATGGACAAAAGGTCATCAAAACGGGTTCTGTCTGGAAAGACCACATGAATGTGCTCGAAGCGCAGATGAAAAACAGCGAACGCTGGCGCAATGGTAAGCAGGAAGGTTTATCTGATGAAGATATCAGGGCGTCGTTTAATAAGAAAGTGCCCATGCGCGTATTTGCGTGGAATTCGAAAAGAGAGAAAGATACATTAATGACTCCGCTCGATTCGATTAAATATCACCGCCAGATGATGCAGACCGCATTCATGGCGATGGATCCGGTAAGTGGTGAAGTGAAAGCGTGGGTAGGCGGCATAGACTTTAAAACATACAAATTTGATCACGCGAATATTAACACCAAACGGCAGGTTGGATCTACAATCAAACCTTTTCTTTACTGCCAGGCTATTGAAGAAGCCGGGTTTACCCCGGAGACAATGGTTGAAAGATCTGCACAGTACTTCGAAGGCTATGGGTGGGTTCCGGCGAGAAACACCGGTAAGGCTGGTGAAACAACAATGGCCAGTGCGCTCGCCTGGTCAGTGAACGAAGCTTCCGCCTACCTGATGAAACAGGTCACGCCAAAACGATTTGTCGACTTTTTGAAAAGAATCAATATCCAAACAGAGGTAGAGCCATATCCTTCCATTGCATTAGGCTCATGTGATCTTTCGCTATTTGAAATGATGTGGGGTTACACTATGTTTCCAAACAGCGGTTACAGTACGAAGCCGGTTTACATTACCCGTATTGAAGACCGGAATGGAAACCTGCTGGAAAGTTTCAACACGAAAATCAACCAGGTCATCAGCGAAGCTTCTGCTTATACCATGGTAAAGATGATGCAGGGGGTAGTAGATATTGGCACCGCCGCCGGATTACGGGGAAGACTTGGCGCTGCAGAAATGGGCGGAAAGACGGGTACAACCAACGACAACTCGGATGCATGGTTTATCGGTTATACGCCACAGTTACTGGCCGGTACATGGATCGGGTGTGACGATCGATTTATCAGAATTTCAAGCAATACAGGAATGGGCGGCGCTGCAGCAAGACCGGTGTACGAGTACTTCTTTGCAAAGGTATATGCCGATAAGACACTCGGCATTGACCGGAATGCAAGATTTGTACAACCTGAGAGCCTGAAAAATCCGCAGATGTTCGATTACATGAACATAGATCCCACTCCCCCACCGGGTGCTGAAGGCGACAACCAGGGAAATGGCGATGCAAACGATTACCTCATGGAGCCTGATACCTCGTTAAAGGTTCCGGTAGAGTCGCAGCTGAATAATGAAGAACAGAAAGTATTGCAGGAAGCCAATAACACGAAGGCTAAAAAGAACGATAAGCCTGCTGATGATAAAGCGGTGCCTGAGGAAACAGAAGTGAAAGAAAAGAAAGGCGGCTTTCTGAGAAAAATATTCGGCAAGAAAAAAGATAACCAGTAAGGATCTGGCAGAAATGATAAAGCGGAGAAGAAATTGAATCAACTGATTTCTTCTCCGCTTTTCTTTTGGCTGATTATTTTTTCTTTTTAGATCCTATAACGCCCGCAAATCCGATGCTGTAAAAAAAGTGATGACTTGCTGTTACAGTTACCGGTAACCGGTATTGTGCATTGATGAAAACATAAGCCTCACGGTGAAAATCTACCTGTAAGCCTGCGCCAACAGGAATGACCGCCCCATAGTACCCTTTATATTTTGATGCGCCCAGGCCGGCGGACAAATAAGGATTCACCCAGTACTTGTCTTCAAACATCTTTAAATTCAGAGAAGCGTCCAGTTCGAGCAGGAGCGACTCTGATCCGCTACCTTGCTCACCGCTTTTGTCTTCAAAAGGATAATCAACATATGAAGCCGCCAGTGTGCTGGAAAAGTCCACATGTTTACTGATCCCTTCCAGATAGGTCAATGCTAACCCTGGACTCATTTCTTTAAACGATGCACCACTTTTATCGCGGATCACCATGCTTAAGGAAGTATTCCGAATATTCTGAGCGGTTTTAAAATCGTTGAAAAAGAAACTCAATCCAAGCGTTGGCTGCTTGATGAGATCAGCAGTTTCTTGAGAAAATATCGTTGAAGACACCAGGAAAGACACAAGCAGGAGCACCAGGCTTCTCTTCATAACAGGAGTTTTGATGATAACAAAAATAACAGGTGGGTCCGAGATGTTAAAATAATTATTAAGTAGTACCAGACCTGATCTTACGCTTCTTTTTATCGAGTACTTCTACCTTAACCTTGAGCAAATTGTCCGGTCCTATCCCGAGCTCCGCAGCTGCAGCGCTCGACAGATCTACCAGCCTCGGGTTGTTACGGTGCATCCTGTCATTGATTCGGACAATCACAGTCTTCTTATTTTTCAGATTCGTTACCTGAACCCAGGTGCCCATAGGTAAGCGGTTATGCGCGGCGGTTAATTTTTTCTGGCTGAATATTTCACCATTTGCGGTAGGCCTGCCATCAAATTTATCATGGTAAAAGCTCGCTATTCCATATTCAACAGTGTCGGTTTTCTTATTCCTGGTGCTTTTGGCGGTGTTTTCTGCTGATTTATTTTGTGCGAAGGTGATCCCCTGGAAAATGAACAAAGTAAGTAAAGTTAACAGTACAGTTTGCTTCATAGGTAGATATTACGGTTTACGGCCTGGGGTTGGCAGTAAGTATAACGACGCAATATAAGTTTATATTATGTGAACGCCAGGAGCTGAGTGTTTCAGCTTAATTAATAATTAGTAATTAATAATTAACAATGCGGAAAATATGCACTGTGTCACGATTGAATCAGGCGATACGTTTGGAGGCAAAGAATTTACGGATCAGCTCGTCATCCTGACCATATACATCGTCGTAAAACCTGAGGCGGCCGTCCTTATCTGTTTCAATGGTGAAATACCGGATAAATAATGGCAATTTGCGGAATCCGGACACCACATGTTTTTCCTGCCTGTTGATCCAGGCAGTTAATGTATCGCTGGGGAAGGAAATCGTATCATTCCTGACCAGGAACCGGGAAAGTTTCTGCCACTCCTGCACCCGCACACAGCCATGGCTAAGCGCTCTTTCCGTTTTACTGAAGAGCCAGCGGGCGTTGGTATCATGCAGATAAACACTGTAGGTATTGCGGAAGTTAAACTTGATCACGCCAAGTGAATTGTCATCACCCTGTCTCTGCCTCAAAAGATAGGGGAAGTATGTTTTGTTGAGCTTCGACCAGTCAATCGTCACAGGATCAATCACACTATCTGCCTTATCAACAACCATCAGGTTTTGCTTTTGCAGGTAAGTGATATCCTTCTTGATCCTCGGCAGCATCTCTTTGAAAATAATGCTGTAGGGAACTGTCCACTGCGGGTAAGTAATAAAGTTTGATATCTCGCTGTAAAGGAGTGGTGTTTTCGTTTTCGGGGCCCCGACAATTACCCTTGATTTAAAGGCAAGCGTGTCTTCTTCATAAACATACAGGTAATAAGCAGGAATGTTCACCAGTGCATATGTAGGTAAAACGCTATCGGGAAGCAGCTTGTAACGGTCCAGTGTAACTGCGATCCGTCTGAACTTCTGCCAGTCGTGATTATTGAGGTACTTTACGAATCCTGCACTTACTTTTCCGGTTACCTTTAATCCATTCGCCACCTGGTAATTTTTGATTGATGACGCAAGGATAGCGGAATCATACCGGTTTGCCTTCGGATCAAAAAACCCATCTTCCGACAATCTTTTTTCCAGGGTTTCTATAAAGTCGAGTGAATCTTTATTAGGATAGGTGACATAAGTGTAATTAAAGAACTGTGCAGAATCGAGGAAACCTGGCAGTGCAGCCTTAATATTCAGGTAACCTTCATACTTCGGCTCCAACTCCTGGAAGAGTGAAGTGATTGCCGCGGAAGCCAAAGCGCGGTTAAAATATCCAATAAAGAATTCATCGTTGTACAGCGAATCCGCTTTCATCATGGTGCTGTCGCGCTCGAGCCTGCCTAACTTCAGATGCCTCGCAATTTTAAAATAAGCATCCGTGAGCATAAGATCCGCTCTTGTCCATAACGCCGCATCTTTTCGTGACAAGGTATCGGTGCTGATTCTTGTACGGATATTGGTCAGGCTGCCGATATAATAATCCGCCGGGAATAAACCATATTCTTTGGCGTGCTGTATAAAAAAGTAGAGTGAATCTGCCAGAGGCTGCCAGTTATCTTCGCGGCTCCAGATCGCTTCGTAATTATTCTTCTGATAAACCTGGTTAACGAGCGACAGCGATTGCAAGGTTATCGTGTCATTAATTTTCGCGCCATTCTCCATGGCATAGTGCAGTACGTTCCTGATATTTTCTCTTGTATGCGCCTCCAGTTGTTCCGCCTGCTTCACAATGTCTTTTTCCGGTGGCTTTTCTGCACTCCCGCACCTGGAAAAGAATACAGGCAACAGGATGATCTGGATAAGGAAAAACCAATTCTTGCGATGTTTCATAAGATTGCCACTAGCCTTGTGAACGTATGTTGTAATTTCGGACAATATTAATTTTTCTTTTACATTTTTCCCATAAGTGCTTTCTGATCACTTTGTTAAGCTAACAACGCTCTTTTTGTTCGTGGCCTTACGCGTGGGTGCACAAGGAAGTTATAATAACGGCAATCCAGGATTAAGAGTATTGAATGACAGAAAAATATTCCTCAAAATGGTGGCCAAAGATCCGGGTTTGCACATGACCGATCTGAAAAAATTTATTCCGGGCATACAGTTCGACCTGAAATATGCCACTAAAGAAAATTTTACCGGAAAGAAGTTATATCCGCCGGTCAACACGACCTACCTGCGCAAAGAAGCTGCTGAAGCGCTCAGGGCAGTACAGCAGGAATTGCACCTAAGAGGATTTTCATTAAAGATCTTTGATGCCTACCGTCCGTATGCGACTACTGTCGAAATGTGGAAGCTGATCCATGATGACAGGTATGTGGCGGACCCCTCAAAGGGTAGCGGTCATAACCGGGGCATTGCAGTGGACGTCACCCTCGTTGAGGAGTTTACGGGTAAAGAAGTAAATATGGGAACGGGCTTTGATCATTTCAGCGATACGGCACATCACAGTTTTAAAGCGCTTTCGGAGGAGGTGCTCACCAACAGGAATTTGCTGAGGTCGATGATGGAAAAGCATGGATTCAGGCCACTGGAGACGGAGTGGTGGCATTACAGTTTCATTTCATCAAAGTATTTCGATGTGCTGGACTTTTCTTTCAGCGAGCTGCGGAAATGGAATTGAATTAATGAGATTTTTGAGATGTCATCCAGGATTTTTGAGATGTCATCCCATTTTCCCGAGGGAAATCGAAAAGATTTTTGAGATGTCATCCTAAATTTTTAAGATGTCATCCTGTTTTCAGGATTTCCAGGTTCTTTTCACCCGCTGCTCGAGTAGCATCAGGTCTGCGAGTACTATGGCGGTTACGGCTTCCAGCACAACCGGAACGCGTAATGCAATACAAAGGTCATGGCGGCCTTTCACTGAAAAAGTTTCCACCGCGTTCGATTCATAACTGAAGGTCTGTTGCTCTTTAGGAGTAGAAGACGTGGGTTTGATCGCAATCCGAAACACAAGCTCATTACCATTGGTGATACCACCTACAATCCCCCCGGCGTGGTTGGTTCTTGTTCTGCCGGTTTCATCTTCAATCGCATCATTATGTTCAAGACCGAACATTTTTGCAGCGGCAAAGCCGGTACCAAATTCAATGCCCCGCACAGCGGGTATTGCAAATACCGCATGACTGACCACTGATTCTACAGAATCAAAAAATGGCTCGCCGAGTCCGATGGGCAATCCGGATACCCTGCATTCCACAATTCCGCCGATGCTGTCCTTCTGGTCTATCGCTTTCTGAAGACCTTTCTCTGCATCGGGTTCACCACCGATTTCCGTAATGAAAGCTTTTACAGTGATACCATTGCCGTTTTCCGAAAAGTTGCCAAGGATCTTTTTGGCGATAACGCCTGCAGCAACGAGCGCTACGGTCAGTCTGCCTGAAAAATGTCCGCCTCCGCGATAGTCTTCAAATCCCGCAAACTTCTTTGATGCGACAAAATCGGCATGCCCCGGACGCGGCACAGCTCTCAGTTTCTCATAGTCGGAAGAGCGGGTGTTGTTATTTTCGAAAAGGATGGTGATGGGTGCACCGGTAGTAAGGTCCCTGTAGATTCCGCTTTTGAAGAGGGGTATATCATCTTCCTTACGGGGCGTGGTACCTTTTTGTGTTCCGCCTTTTCTTCTTTCTATATCTTCTGAAAAGTCGTTAACGATGAGCGGCAGGCCAGCGGGACAGCCATCAATATTCACACCCACGCTTTCGCCGTGTGATTCGCCGAAAATATTTACCCTGAAGATCCTTCCGAAACTATTCATGCAATGCGGTTAGCGTTTATTTGTTTTGTTGACCGATCGTAGCGTTGATGTCAACAGATACTCCCAGTATTTCGAGGTGTCTGAAAAAATTTGGATAAGACTTATTCACCGCATCGGCGTCTTCTATGATCGTATCCCCGGATGCCTTTAACGCAGCCACGGCACAGGCCATGGCAATACGATGATCGTGATGAGAGTGCACGTTAGCGCCTGCCACTTTTCCGCCGGATATTGTCATTTTATCACCAGCCAGTTCTATATCTATACCCATCCTGCCAAATTCTTCCTGTAACGTGATTCCCCGGTTGCTTTCCTTATGTGCCAGCCGGCTTACACCTTCAATGACGGTTGTTCCTTTACAATAAGAAGCGAGCGCTACAAGTGGGGGAAAAAGGTCCGGGCAATCAGTAGCATCAAAATGGAAACCCTGAAGATCCGCCGGTCCGATCACGATACCCTCTTCCTGCATCTCTATGTCTGCACCGCTGCTCATCAGTGCCTGCATGATGGCCTTATCAGCCTGCGTGGAATTAATATCAAGCCCGCGTACAAATATTTTTCCCGATACGGCTCCGGCAACCAGCAGAAATGCTGCACCGCTCCAGTCGCCTTCAACAACATAATTTTCCGCGAAGTATCGTTGCGGACGACGGAAATAAAATGCCTCATAATCCTGGTTCTCTACTTCAACACCAAAATGCTTCATTACCTGAAGTGTGAGATCTATATAAGGTTTGCTTTTCAGATTCTTCACACGAATAGCAACGTCTTCTGCTCCTGCCGCACCATAAGCCATGAGTAAACCGGTAAGGAACTGAGAGCTGAGCGAACCGTCCACTTCAATATTTACGGGCTGCAGCGGCCCTTTGATTTTCAGTGGTAGCTTGCCTCCGTTACTTGTGATCTGGATCCCCAGTTTTGGAAATATTTCGTCAAAGAAATCCATCGGCCGGTTCACCAGGCTTCCGCGGCCATTGATAACGATTTCTTTTGCTGACAGGGAGGCAATGGGCGTGAACATTCTTATTCCCAGGCCCGACTCACCACAATTGATTTCTTTCGAAACCGGAATCACACCAGCGCTGTGAACCATGATAGAACCATCAGCATATTCCACCACCTTAGCACCCAGCTTTGTTATCACATCGAGGGCTGCAAGGTCATCATTACTTTTCCCCGGGTTAAATATCTGCGTTGATCCCTTCGTCAGCAGAGCAGCAGCGCAACCTCTTTGCATTGAACTCTTTGAAGTAGGTGCGTTCAGCGCGCCGGAAATAACAGATGGATGTATCGTAACAATCATAACTAACTTTCTACATGCAACGGTTGAAACCGGTTTTGAATTAATGCCCTGATTTTTGTAATAGATATAGGCCTGATCTCCGCTTTGCCGATATCACTCAGCAGTATAAAATCGATATCATCTTTACTTCGCTTCTTATCCATTTTCAGATTCTTCAATACCGACTCATGTTCATTGTCTAATGAAATAGCAACAGGCAACCTGTATTTTTCCAGCAGGTTTACAATGCGTAATTTTTTCTCAGCACTAAGCAGATCTGACTGGACGGATATTTCGGATGCGGCCACCATTCCGATACTGACTGCATAGCCATGAGGAAGTGCAAACACATTTTCAATGGCATGACCAAGCGTGTGCCCGAAGTTCAGCAGTTTCCTGTCTTTATCTTCAAATTCGTCCTGCGCTACGATATCAGATTTAATGACCACGTTTTTCTCAATAAGCTTTGAAAGCAGGGTTTCATCCTGCTGAAAATCCTTCAGCTCATGTTTTTCAAGTAATTCAAACAACGACTTATCCCTGATACATGCGTGCTTGATAATTTCAGCAAAGCCGTTAATCCATTGCTCATCCGGAAGGGACCTCAAAAGAGAAAAATCGAAAAAAATAAATTCAGGCTGACGGATCACGCCAACCAGGTTTTTATACATACCCACATCAATTCCATTTTTGCCTCCTATAGAAGCGTCCACCTGGGCAAGAATGGTTGTAGGAATAAATCCAAAAGGCACGCCACGCATATAAACAGAAGCAACATATCCGGTAATGTCGGTAACCACGCCGCCTCCTATACCTACCAGGAAAGTTTTTCTCGTTGCTTCCAGATCGATGAGCTGGCTGATAATGTTGTCAGCTGTCTGCTGGCTTTTATGTTCTTCTCCAGCGGGAATCACGATCGTTCGGTAACCTGCAAACTTCTCCGGATGAAAACGATGAATTGTTTCATCTGTAATCAAAATACACTTCTCGGTGGGTACAATATGGCAGAACTCGGGAAACGGTTTTCCGAGGTAGTAAGTAACTTTCTTCCCGGAGAAATGGTATACTATTTCTTTCATTAAATAATTTAAAGACAATCCCGCCGGATTAAGAATTCATAACCTTGTTCTGATGATTGATACTTTCCATATGCACAGCATCAAAATAGCGGGTGATAAATTCTTTGCTTAATCCCAGTCGTTCGCCTTTACGGAAAGCACGTTCGAGGATTTCATTCCACCGATTGGTTTGTAAGATGGTAATGCTGTTATCTCTTTTAAATTCACCGATCTTGTCAGCGATCTTCATACGTTGACCGATCAGCAGCAATAACTCGTCATCGATCTGGTTGATCTGTTCACGCAGTTTTTCCAGGGCACTGATAAACTCTTTCTTGTCAGTTGTTTCATGACGCCATTTGATACCCTCAAGCAATTCAGCAAGACGTTCAGGGGTGATCTGCTGCTTTGCATCACTCCACGCATTATCCGGATCAATATGACTTTCCAGCATCAGCCCGTCGAAGTCAAGGTCGATCGCTTCCTGTGCCACTTCCTGAAGAATATCTCTTCTTCCGCAAATATGGCTCGGATCGCAGATCATCATCATATGCGGGAAGCGACGTTTCATTTCAATTGGCAGATGCCACATCGGAGCATTTCTGAATTCTGTATTTCCATATGAAGAAAATCCGCGATGGATCATACCTACTTTCTTTACTCCTACTTTCAATAGTCGCTCGATACCACCACTCCACAATTCCAGGTCAGGGTTGATCGGGTTCTTGATGAGCACCGGGATGTCCACGCCGCGCAGTGCGTCGGCACATTCCTGAACGCTGAACGGGTTTACCGTAGTGCGCGCTCCTATCCATAATACGTCTACTTCGAAATTCAGCGCATCTTCCACGTGTTTCGCTGTGGCCACTTCAACGGTAGTTGGCAGACCGGTTATCTTCTTCGCCTGTAAAAGCCAGGGAAGTCCACGAACACCTATGCCTTCAAACATGCCAGGTTTGGTACGGGGTTTCCAGATACCGGCGCGAAGCATATCTATCTTTCCGGTTTTTGCAAGGCGGGTTGCTGTTTCAATTACCTGTTCCTCAGTTTCCGCACTGCAGGGACCGGAAATGATAAGCGGCCGCTTATCAAGCCGTTCATCAATTGAAATGGATTTTTTTTCGATTGTTTGCATAAAAATTGAGTTCTAAAAAATTATCATTAACAAGTTTTGTTTAAGGTTTAATGTTTAAAGTTTAAAGTTGGAATAAAGCAAAATTTGAGACGAATCAACCTTAAACTTTAAACCTTAAACCTTAAACGTCGCTAGCGACTATTTGCATCATTCATCCTTATCCTTCTCCCCTTATATGTTTTGCCGTCGATGGCTTTGATCATTTTGTTCGCGGCGGTACGGTCTATTTCTATCCAGCTATTCATGTCTTTCATATCAATTCGTCCCAGCACCTCTTTTTTAAGGTCGCTCATATCCAGGATAAACTGCAGGAAGCTCGCCTTATAGAATCCGTCCTTGGTACCCATATTCACAAAAAGCCGGACATAATCGCCGTTTGTGCCAAATTCTCTTCCACGGGTATCTCTTCTTCTTCCCTGGTCCCTGGATGCATCAGCGAAGTCTCTTCTCGGCCTTTTATCATCAACCCTCAGGTTCAGGTCTTCCGCATTTTCGTAGTATTTAAGAAAACGGTCAAACTCCATTGCCGCCACGCGTTTAAGCACATCCTCTTTGGTCACTTCAGCAAACTTTTCTTCCAGCATCGGAACATAAGTTTCATAGTTGCCATGGCTGATATCTGCGTTCAGCAATTTCTCCATGAAGTGAAAAAATTGCTTCCGGCATACGTCCTTACCGGTAGGAATATCCATACGGTTAATCTGCGCCTGGATGACCTTTTCGAGTTGCCGGAGTTTAAACGTTTCCCTGCTGTGGACGATGGAAATACAGATACCACTGCTGCCGGCACGACCCGTTCTGCCACTTCGGTGTGTGTACACTTCCATATCATCGGGCAGCTCATAGTTAATGACGTGGGTGATTTCTTTCACGTCAATTCCGCGGGCAGCCACATCGGTAGCAATCAGCAGCTGAAGTGTTTTGTCCCGGAACTGTCCCATGACTTTATCTCGTTGTGCCTGGGTAAGATCACCGTGCAGGGCATCAATATCATATCCCTCCCTTGTCAACCGCTCGGCAATTTCCTGCGCTTCTGCCTTGGTGCGGGTGAAAACGATGCCGTACATGCCCGGGTTAAAATCGATAATGCGTTTCAATGTTTCATACCGGTGCATTGCGGTCGTGACGTAATACTGGTGATCAATATTCACGTTTGCCGTATTCATTTTACCTACGGTAATCTCCACCGGTTCTTTCATATACCGTTTGCTCACCTGCCTTACTTCCGGCGGCATCGTCGCACTGAAAAGCCATGTGGATTCTTTAACAGGAGTGTTCTTGAGGATGAATTCAATATCATCGCGGAAACCCATGTTCAGCATTTCGTCTGCTTCGTCCAGCACTACGTATTTTATTCTTTCGAGGTTAATTGCTTTTCTCTCGATCAGGTCAATGAGCCTTCCGGGAGTTGCCACAACGATCTGCACCCCATGTTTCAGGTCCCTGATCTGCGTGGAAATGGAAGAACCTCCATACACTGCCACTACATGCAACCCAGGCATATGTTTCTTGAATTGATCCACCTCTTTAACGATCTGTATGCACAGTTCCCGGGTTGGGCACACTACCAGTGCCTGCGGAAACTTTTCCTTGCCATCCACAAGCTGCAATAGGGGAATAACGAAAGCTGCCGTTTTTCCGGTTCCTGTCTGTGCCAGGCCCACAAAGTCTTTTGTGCCACTGAGCAATACCGGTATTGCCTTTTCCTGGATGGGTGTCGGGGTAACGAAGCCCAGCTCGCTGGTTGCCTTAACTAGCCTCGCATCTATGCCCAACCCTTCGAATGTCGCCATATAATAATCAAAATTTGCGCAAAGGTACTATTGTTCAGCCGTATTTTTTTAATGCGGATGGTTAAAGAACCTACATAAAAAAATCACAGACTATCAATCATTTAGACCCTGCATCCTTAATTAATCCGCCTGTTGACCCGCCGATTTATTTAATGATTTTCCTGATGCCGTTCGCGTGCTCTATCAACTCCTGCAGGTAAGTATAATTTTCTCTTTCCAGGCAGCTTTTGAATTTTCTAAGCTGGCTGATATGTTCATTCAGCACATCCAGCACATTTTCCCGGTTCTGTTTAAAGATCGGTACCCACATGTCCGGGTTACTTTTTGCCAGCCTTACCGTACTTTCAAAACCACCACTGGCCAATTCAAAAATCGTATCTTCTTCTTTTTCCTTTTCGAGCACCGTGTTAGCCAGCGCAAACGAAGTGATATGCGCAATATGGCTCACATAAGCTGCGTGCAGGTCATGCGCCACCGCATCCATAAATACCAGGTGCATGCCTATTTGCTCGTAAATGTTTAACACGATGTCGAGCGCGTCGGCGTCTGAATTTTCCTTATTACAAATAACTACGGCTTTATTGGCGAATGCACCACTCACAGCCGCTTCCGGTCCGCTGTATTCTGTACCCCACATGGGGTGGGTCGCAACAAAACGTCCTTTTTTAGGGTGCGAGCCGGTTATAGACATCAATTTTTCCTTCGTTGAGCCCATATCCATAACCACCTGCTGGTCTATCAGGTTTAGCACGGACGGAAGCAAAGCGATCATCGCATCAACAGGAACGGCCATGACGACAAGATTTGATTGCTTTATTGCCTCTTCGAGCGGGGCGGCATCGTCTATAATTCCCAGTCTTTTTGCTGTATCGATGTGCGCCGGATTATTGTCCACGCCTATAATCCGGTCCGCAAGCTTTCTTTCCTTCAAAGCAATAGCAAAGGAACCGCCGATCAAACCCACTCCAATAATTGTTACCGTCATATTTGCACGCGTTAAGACTTAATTCTTTCCAGTGCCTGCTGAAGCACCTTTACGTCCTGGCAGAGGCTCACCCTGATAAAAGATTTCCCATTTTCTCCAAATATCCCCCCGGGGGTAATAAACACATTTTTATCGTATAAAATTTTATCTGTCAGCTGATAGCCATCCGCAAAAGTGGCGGGAACGGCAGCCCACACAAAAAGCCCTGCCTGCTTACGATCGTAGGTGCATTCCAGGACATCCAGAATCTGGTAAACAATTTCCCTACGCTGCTGGTAAATTTCGTTCAGCTGCTGGTACCAGTCTTTTCCTAATTCCAGTGCTTTTGCTGCCGCAAGCTGAACCGGAAGGAACATGCCACTATCCATATTGGTTTTGAACCTGAGGATTTCATCAATGCGTTCTTTCGCAGCCAGCAGCATACCTACACGCCAGCCAGCCATGTTCACCGATTTACTGAGGGAATTCAGTTCGATGGCGATCTCTTTGGCTCCGTCGATACTTAAAATACTTTGGGGGTTATCATTCAAAATGAAACTATACGGATTATCGTGGCAAATGAGTATCCCGTGCGCCTTTCCGAAGTCAATCAGCTTTGCAAACAGTGCTTTTGTTGGAAGTTTCCCGGTGGGCATATGCGGGTAGTTCACCCACATCAGCTTCACTTTCGACAGGTCCATTTTGCCGAGCTCATCGAAATCCGGCTGCCAGTCCAGTTTACTGCTCAGGTTGTAAGTAACCGGCTTACCACCTGCGAGCATCACTGCGCTTTTATAGGTTGGATAACCCGGGTCCGGAATAAGCACCTGGTCACCGGCGTTCAGGTAAGTCATGCAGATGTGCATGATCCCTTCTTTTGAACCGATGAGCGGCAGTATTTCCGTATCGGGATTAACATCACACCCATACCAGTTTTTATAGAAAGCCGCGATCCCATTTCTAAGGATGGGTGAGCCTTTATAGTTCTGGTAGCCGTGTACGTTAGGTTTCAAGGCCTCTCTATACAGTGTGTCCACTACTTCCGGATGTGGCGGCAAATCCGGACTCCCGATACCAAGGTTGATGATTTTTTTACCGGCCTTGTTCAGCTCATCTATCTCCCGAAGCTTTTTCGAGAAATAGTATTCGCCGATGTCCTCCAGCCGTGCCGCTGTCTGGGGCTTCCAGGTTGAAAGCTGGTTCGCTGAAGGCGTTCCTGTTGTGAGGTTATTCATTGTAGTTAAAATCGGTGATCGTTTTTAAATCGTTTTCCCTTTCCGGTAAACGCCATACACTTTCAGGTGATCGGTTATTGGCCGGATCTCTTCCATCACGCGGTTGAACTGTTCAACGGTTTCAAATTCCATGTCCGCATGAAAAGAATATTTCCAGTCGCTGCCAGGGATGGGAAACGACTGCAACTTACTGAGGTTGATTCCGCCTTCCGCAATGCGCGTCAATACGCGGGCAAGGCTTCCTCGGGAGTGATCCGTGTGAAAATTAACGGAAGCTTTATCCGCGTCATCGTGCCGAAGCGTTTCTTCTTCGCGTTGCAGGATGAGAAACCGGGTGTAATTATGTTTCATGGTATGGATATTCGACGCAATAATATCCAGGTTGAAAAGTTCTGCTGCGAGCCTGCCGGCAATAGCTGCCGCATGACGACTGTGCCGCTGATAAATATGCTTCGCACTTAATGCCGTATCTTCTGTTTCTACCAGCTTCCAGTTGTACTTATCAAGAAAATCAAAGCATTGCTGGATCGCCATGGGATGGGAATGCACTTCCCTGATATCTTCCAGCTTAACTCCTTTATTTACCAGTAAATTCTGCCTGATCTGGAGATAAATCTCCCCTGATATCTGCAGGTTGCTTTTCTGCAACAACGTATAGTTAGGTAGAATGCTTCCGGCAATCGAGTTTTCAATTGCCATCACGCCCCCATCGCTTTCCTTTCTGCTGGCGGCAATTTTCACGACTTCGCGAAAAGTTGCGCACGGAATCACTTCCACATCTTTTCCGAAAAATTGCCTGGCCGCCATTTGATGAAAGCTGCCTTCGTAACCCTGGATAGAAACTTTAATTCCATCTCCGTTTTCCAAGGCAGGTTGCTGTTCTTTTTTTGTCATGTGCCTGGTTGTTGGCTTAAATGAAAAGTCCCCCGGAAACCGGGGGACTTTGTATGTTGATGATTTTCTTTCGTTATCTGGTCAACAAAGCACCCCCGGTCTACTGGTAAAATAGAAATAAAAGTAAAAGTAAAACCTGTTATGTGCTTTTGTCGGCTTCATGTGTCAGAATTCAAAAATAATCAGTAATTGTAAGTAATCAAATTTTTTTTCTTGCGGCTTTGCGGTAAGCTTGGTTTAACCGCAAAGAACGCGAAGCGCCAAAGAAAGCGCAAAGGAGTTATTCGAGGCGTTTTAAAATCTGCTGGTCGATCATTCTGAACAGGTGAAACGGCTTGTAAATTCTCCAGTTTTCGAGGTCCATCTTTTCGATAAAGTAATTGAGCTTGGCTTTTTTAAAATCGTGCTGTGTTTGTTCCGGCATATTCAGGCAAACGATCCAGCCGTTTTCATCAGAAACTTCATCGAACCATTCTTCATAATAGTCTTTATCTCCGTTGTGAAAGTTCAATACATTTTCAGCGATCAGGATGAACTTGGTGATGCCATTCGAAAAAAACACGTCTATCACATCCCGCTTTAATGTCATGATATCATTTTCGATCGCGTCATTCCATTCGCCCATCAGCTCAATGATCATATACTGTTCTTCGTAATCTGCCATCAGCACTTTGGCGTAAAGGGTACGGGAGCCAAATTCATCCCATTGAGGATGGATATAATAATTGTAAATCGTCTGGGTGAATTCAAATTCGGAGTACACGCGCCCGTAGAAGGGTGACCGTTCATCCTCCTCGCTAACATAAATGTGCCGCCAGTTATAAAATGGTTCTATCTCATGCATATATTGCAGCTCCGGATTTACAACCGGGCGAAAATATTACAAACTTCAGCATTCAATTGTTATCATAAATTAAATGTTGAGGGATATTAAACAAAAAAGGCTGTAAGCAATTTACAGCCTTAAATAACCGGTATCCAAAAATTTATTGTACGAAAATATTGCCTCCGGAGACTACTTTATTTTTTCTGTCAGAGATTTTTAACTGGTAAATTCCCTTAGGCAATGCAGCCTGAATCGGAACGCTTTCGAGTTGACTTTTTGTTGCCACATTAATTCGCTGCTGGAGAACGATCTTCCCGGAAAGGTCCACAAGTTGAAGATTGTATTGCCCGATCTCCGTGTTGGAAAAAGACACTTTGAAAGCTCCGGCAGTTACGGGGTTTGGGTATACGGATATATTGCTATTCAACATCGCGTTGCGGTTGGCGACTGAACCGCCGGTTAAATTATCTACCTGCTCTTCAAATGCGAGGTTGCAGGATGCAAGGTCTGAAGTACTGGGTTGTGACTGAGCCGGGAGTTTTTCAACGGAAAGCTCCGATAGATCCAGTTTATAATAGCCGTCAAGAGAGTTGGCGCTTGACACAATGATATCTCCGTTTGCGGAAACAGCTGCGCCATTCGTAGTGTAGTGCTTAGGTAATCCCTTGATGCTTCCCATATAAGTAGCTTCAAGAGACTTCACATTAATTTTAAATATAGACGAAGCGGATGTAATCAGGAACAGGTTCCCAAAAGCGTCTGCGATCATATCTCCGCCAAACATGCTGCGGTGATGTACGGAAACTTTTGACTTTTCATTTTCCGGATCGTCTTTTAGCGCACCGAGTTTCATTACCGAAGGTTTTTTTGCGGTAGTGAAACGAATGAGATTGTTTGCATCATTGCTTAACGCATATCCATATCCGTCAGCTCCTATCACCATGCGCGTAAACTGGCTTGCATCGTTTGATGACTCTCCTGTTGCCATGAGATTTCCGGTCAGGCAATAGACCTGCACGGTGCTGCTTTTATCATACAGATCGATCCAGCGCAGCTCACTGAAATGCATAGGTGTAAAGAAGAGCTTATTATGGCGTTTATCGTAAGCCAGTGCTGCAACCATCGTTGCTGTGGGATGTTCGTACGCAAGCCACGGCGTGGGATCCGCAGGGCTAACGGTGACGTTTCCTGCTTTCACAGTGACGCCGGACTTTACTATCCCGGTTTTCTCTGCATTCGTGTAGGTCACTTTTGCGAGCGTTAATTTATCTCTATCCAGTTTCTTTTTTGAAACCGCATCCAGCAGGGTAAAGGTTGTTTTTTCCTTGTCAAATATCTGCCTGATCACCTGGCCTGTGTTCAGGTCAATTTCCTGGATGTTCATCCAGCTCATTTTTCCATTACCATTGCTCACCACGGCGAACGCGGTATTTGCGGGTGTTTGTGCATTGGAAAGAATGGAGGATAAAATGCATACGGAGAGTAAAATTTTGTTCCTCATATAAAATATTTTAGAAAGGAGATATAAGTTACCGAATTTTTCACACATCGGTTTGAGTTTAAAGTTGAAAGGTTTAAGGTTTAAAGTTGGTAGTGGATGAAGGTCTCCGTGGAAGCTACGCCTGGCTTTTTTTGCGTACTTAGCGCGCTTCGAGGTTAATTTATGTTAACCGCAAAGACGTGAAGGAAACGCAAAGTGTGAACCTCAACTTTAAACTTTAAACTCTACTGCTTTTTTGACGCTTCCGTATTTCACCAGCAGCGCTCTTGCCTGGTTGTAGTCTGTGAGTGCAAGCTTTTCCATTACCATTCGCGTTCCGCGGTCAACCAGTTTCTCGTTGGTAAGCTGCATGTTTACCATCCGGTTATCTTCCACCCTCCCGATCTGGATCATTACTGATGTGGAGATCATATTCAGAACGAGTTTTTGTGCGGTACCGCTTTTCATCCGGGTGCTCCCGGTAACAAATTCCGGTCCCACAACTACCTCTATTGGAAAATCGGCTTCCCGGCTTAAAGGCGAAGAAGGATTGCAGCTGATCGAGCCTGTTGTAATTTCCCGCTTCCGGCATTCTCTTAATGCACCTATGACATAAGGAGTGGTACCACTTGCGGCGATTCCCACAACCACATCTTTATCGGAAACGTCATGGCTCAGCAGATCTTTCCACCCGTCTTCCATACTGTCTTCTGCATTCTCCACCGGTTTCTGGATAGCTTCCTCTCCGCCTGCTATCACCCCGATCACCAGCCCAAAAGGCATACCAAAGGTAGGAGGCACTTCACTTGCATCAAGAATGCCGAGCCGTCCACTGGTTCCTGCGCCAATGTAGAACAGCCGTCCCCCGGCAAGCATCTTATCGGTGATTGCCAGTACCAGCTTTTCAATGCTGGGAATGGCTTCAGATACCGCAGCCGGAACTTTCTGGTCTTCGTGATTAATACTCGTGAGTAAATCAAATACCGACATCTTTTCCTGGTGGCGGTAAGGGCTTGCTTCTTCGGTTATTCTCAAAATATCTGACATGGTGTTATGGTCTTCGGAAATCAGCTGTATATCTATTGTCCCGCATGATATTTCACCAGGCCCTGCATCGGATTCTTTAGTATGATGCCCTGCTCCATCTCATATGAACTGCATAAATCTGCGATCACGTCCTTGAATCCGTACGCAACTCCGCCAACAAAATGAATGGGCATCGTCCAGCTCTCCCTGTATTTGCAAAGGTGGTAAAAGAAGAAGTCATTCAGTCCATCTTCTATAATATTTTCTATCATATAATGGCCACGGTTCTCGGCCAGGAAAATCGTAAAGCCTGCCAGGTACCGGTTTGGATATGGTCGCTTGTACACGTGGTCAAGGATATCAACCGGGTCGGCTTTGAACCGGTCAACAAACCGGAAGTTCAGGTCTTCGTCGAAAGTTTTGTAAAGATAATACTGCAATACCTTTTTGCCGAGATAAGCACCACTGCCTTCATCACCTAAAACATATCCCAGGCCGGGGCTATTCTTCATGATCTTACTTCCGTTATAGTAGCACGAATTACTGCCTGTGCCAAGGATACAGGCAACGCCTTTTTCATCTCCGCATAATGCCCGCGCCGCGGCAAGCAGATCGTGTGTAACCATTACCTCTGCTTCAGGAAAAACAGTGGAAATGGCTTTCCTGATCATCCTGGCGTTAATGGGGCTTTTGCAGCCTGTGCCATAAAAAAATACTTCTGTCACGCCATATTTGGCCACTTTAGGAACCACCTTTTCCTGCATGAGGGTTACCATATTTTCACTCGTCATAAAGTAAGGACTCATCCCGTCGGTAAACATCGTTTTCTTTTTTCCATCATGAACGAAACACCATTCACACTTGGTACTTCCGCTATCAGCTATCAGCTTTCCCATAGATAAATTGAAATTGCAGGCGTAAAGAAAGGAAAAAGTTTAAAGTTTAAGGTTTAAAGTTTAAGGTTAGTTAAATGTTTAAGCCCGTAAGTAATGGCAAGCTCTATCAACCTTAACCTTAACTGCTCCTTCGCGTTTCTTAGCGCCTTCGTGACCTTGTGGCGAATAAATCGCCACGAAGGCGCGAAGAACCATGAAGGGCGTTTTAAAAACCTGAACCCTAAACTTTAAACCTTAAACCTTAAACCTTAAACTTATTCTTAATTTGCACTTTTATTTTTTATGCAAAGAAAGAAGCGACAGGTATGGCAGCCACTGATATTTTCACTGGTGCTGATAACAGGAATGCTGATCGGATTTAAACTTAGGGAGAATACAGGCACAGCAAAAAGTTTTTTCAGCTTTCACAAAAGCTCTCCTTTACAGGAAGTCATTGATCTTATCAACCTGAAATATGTTGATGCTATCAATACAGATACGCTCGCAGGGGAAGCGATTGAACGTATTTTATCGCGGCTCGACCCGCATTCCGTATATATTCCTCCTGTTGACTTATCGGAGGTAAATGAAGACCTGCAGGGCAACTTCCAGGGAATCGGTGTTGAATTCCATATTCTCAACGACACCGTGAATGTAGTGAATGTGCTTCCCAACGGCCCTAGCGAAAAGGCCGGATTGCTTGTCGGTGATCAGTTCATCAAAGTGGAAGATTCGGTGATTGCCGGCAGGGATATTTCTCCTGCTGCTATCAAAGGATTATTGCGAGGTCCCGGCGGCACCCATGTGAAAGTAACCATGATGAGAGGCGAGGAGCTGAAGCAGTTTACGATCAGGCGGGGAACCATTCCATTGCCCTCGATTGATGCTGCATACATGCTGAACAATGAAACAGGCATCATCCGGGTAAATAAGTTTTCGCAGACTACCTATGAAGAATTTATGCAGTCGATGGAAAAGCTGCAGGGCAAAGGTTTGAAGAAATTAATTCTTGATCTCCGTGGCAATGGAGGGGGCATACTCGGTGAAGCCGTTGATATTATAGATGAATTCCTTGATGGCGACAAGCTGATGGTTTATACCCAGGGCGACAAGATCGCCAGGGAAGAGTATCATTGCAAGCGTCCCGGACTTTTTGAAAAGGGTAAAATGGCAGTACTGATCGACGAAGGATCTGCAAGTGCCAGCGAGATTGTTGCCGGCGCACTACAGGATTGGGACCGGGCTACCCTGATTGGGCGCAGAAGTTTCGGCAAAGGACTCGTGCAGGAGCAATATGACCTTTCCGATGGTTCTGCGTTGCGGTTAACCGTGGCGAGGTATTATACCCCTTCCGGAAGAAGTATTCAAAAATCTTATAAAGGCACTGGAGAATACAGGGATGAAATTTTGGAAAGATACCATCATGGGGAACTGGTAAATGCCGACAGTAACAAGATTCAACATGGCAAACCGTTCAAAACCAGCGGGGGGAGGCTGGTATATAGCGGGGGCGGAATTATGCCGGATATTTTTGTGCCATTCGACACCTCAACGTTTTCATCAACCCTGTCGACGCTATACGGATCCAGCACGCTGAGTGATTTCGTATATAATTATTTTATCCGTCATAAGAGTGAACTCGCTCAGTACAAGTCTGCCATTGACTTTGCCACCCGTTTTAACAATGAGTCGCTGTGGAATGAACTGGTTTCTTTTGCATCTAAAGACAGCATTGACCTGAGAAATATTCCGGTAAATGAGAAAGCAGGTGCAGAACGAAGGGTGAAAGCCCTGATTGCCCGGCAACCCTGGAGAACAGAAGGATTTTTCCAGGTTTTAAACCTTACCGATATGACGGTGCGCAAAGCAGTGGAAGAACTGGGTAAATAATTGGTGTTCAGTCAAACTGGAATAAAAACGGGCAAAGATTTTCATCTTTGCCCGTTTTTTGCGTAAACTATTTAAGCAGCAATATTTTTACGATAAGCATCGTCTTTGTCAAGAACCTCTTTTTTTTCGATACGGTAGGAAGTAATCAGGCCTAATCCGCCGCCAATAGCGATCAGTGAAAACCATAAGGCCGGGTTTTCGTTGTTGGTGTCGATCACGAGGGAATCGAGCAGGTAGGCAACCAGTAACCCAATGCCAGATCCTACGAGCAGTAAACCCCATTTCAGGTTCCTGTAGGGAGTGGGCATATTAGCGAACTGCCTGGGATTCAGCCCCTTTTCAAGCATTGCCATATTTTCCCGGCTCTTAACATAAACCAATCCGAAGATCATGGCAAACAAGCCGAGGGGTACTAAAATCGGAATCAAAATTTCTCCGCGCATAAAACAAGTTTTTATAAAGTTTAGTAATTTTTGAATGCCTGAGCTGAAACCTGGAATATTTCCAAAGGCGATCCAGGCGATTATAACAGTATGACTACCTCATTTGCGATCAGGTTACAGGTCATGCGGCTTTTTTTACAGTTCATACATTAATGGCTGTTTATCCGAATGCTTCCTATATAAATTGCGCCATGTAACCAGATCTTCAATCACCTCGTCAAACAGTTATCAGATGGATTCCGGAGTTTCAGACATAGAGATTATCAATAAGGTACTTGCCGGCGACTCCAATGCATTTGGTGAACTGGTGAAAAAGTACCAGAATTATGTATTCACTCTGGCTTTCCGCTTTACCCGTCACCGGGAAGATGCGGAAGAGGTAGCGCAGGACATTTTTGTTAAGGCGTACCGTTCGCTGGCAGATTTTCGTGGCAATGCAAAATTCTCAACCTGGCTTTATACTATAGTGTATACGACCAGTGTAACGTTCCTGAGAAAGAAAAAGATGGATACATCGTCCATTGACGACGAAAATACTTTTATTCAGCTCGAAAGCCAGGATAGTGGTTTCAGGGCAAACCAGGTTGAACAGAAATCGAAAATGGCAATGCTTAACGAAGCGATCAGCCTGCTGTCACCTGAAGATGCCCAACTGATCACGTTATTTTACAAGGGCGAACAGTCCCTTGAAGAGATCAGCAGTATCCTGGGTGCCGAGACAAACACCATTAAGGTAAGGTTGCACCGCGCCCGCACCAGATTAAAAGAAAAAATGGAAAAACATCTGAAGCATGAGTTTAAGGAGATGATAGGATAGTTAGTTTAAGTTAAAGTTTAAGGTCTACAGTTTAAAGTTGTTGTTTCCCAAGAGCATTTCTAAACTTACTCTCTTTAAACTTTAAACTTTAAAGCTTAAACCTTAAACCAATCGTTTAACATTTAAATGGAAAAAGATGAATATGGAAGAAAGGTTATGGGATTACATTGATGGGAATGCTAATGCATCCGAAAAAGCGGAGATCAGCAGGCTCCTTTATACCGATCCCGAATGGAAAGCGAAATACGATGAGCTCGTTGAGTTACAGCAGCTGATTCATTCATCCGAACTGGAACAGCCTTCCATGAGGTTTACGCAAAATGTAATGGAAGAAATCAGCAAGCTGTACATAGCACCGGCCACGAAAACCTATATCAATAAAAAAATAATTTATGGAATCGGTGGCTTCTTTATTACCATGATTGTCGGCTTGCTGGTATATTCGATTGCGCAGGTCAACTGGTCGGAAAGTGGAAACAGTTCTGCGATGCCTGATTTTAACTCCATCAACTGGTCAACCCTCATGAACAATACCTATATGAATATTTTTATGATGGTGAACGTGGTGCTGGGTCTAATGCTACTCGACAAATATCTTACCCGTAAAAAAGAAGCACTGAAAGAAAAGAGCATATAAATGTAAATCGACGAAAAAAACCTTTGCACCTGCAAAGGGTTTTTTCATGCCTGGTCAAGTGATGCGATTAATTAAATTTCTTTTTCAACTCCATCAGTTTAGCCTGGAAAGCGTTTACCGGTTCTTCTTTTTGGGCGCGGGAACGGCTGTTAGATGGCGCACTATGCTTTTCCTGCCTGCGTGAATGCTGCCCTGCACGTGAATCGTTGCTTTTCATAGATAATGCAATGCGTTTCCTGGCCACGTCTACTTCAGTAACCGTTACCATCACTTTTTGCTGAAGCTTAACAACCGTATTCGGATCCGACACATATCCATTGCTGAGCTGCGAGATGTGAACGAGACCATCCTGTTTCACACCAATATCAACGAACGCCCCAAACGCAGTAATATTAGTGACGATCCCAGGAACATGCATTCCGGGTTTCAGATCTTCAATAGTCTTAATGGTTTCATCGAACGAAAATTCTTCAATCTGCTGCCTTGGATCCCGCCCGGGCTTTTCCAGTTCTTTCAGAATATCTTCAATGGTAAATTCACCAACAGATTCGGAGATATATTTTTTCCTGTTGACCTGTTTCCTCAGTTCTTTATTCTTTACCAGTTCTTCCGGAGTGGCATTCAGGTCTTTGGCCATCCGGATCACTACATGGTAGCTTTCCGGATGAACTGCGCTGTTGTCGAGTATATTCTCTGCATTGGGTATCCGAAGAAAGCCTGCGCATTGCTCGAATGTTTTTGGACCCATCAGGCTCACCTTCTTAAGTTCATCCCTTGACTTAAACGGTCCGTTTTTGATCCGGTATTCGACAATATTTTTTGCGAGTGTTGAGCTCAGCCCGCTGACATAAGTGAGCAAATGTTTACTTGCTGTATTCAAATCAACGCCCACATGATTTACACAACTCTCGACCACCTTATCCAGGCTGTCTTTCAAACGCAGCTGGTTGATATCGTGCTGGTATTGTCCCACCCCGATGGATTTCGCATCTATCTTAACGAGCTCGCTTAAGGGATCGAGCAGACGCCTTCCAATGCTGACGGCACCACGTACGGTAACATCATGATCCGGAAATTCTTCTCTTGCTACTTCAGACGCCGAATAAATGGAAGCGCCACTTTCGTTCACCTGGAAGACACTGATCTTCCGGCCGAAATCGATCTTTCTCACAAATTGCTCTGTTTCTCTTCCCGCGGTTCCGTTTCCTATACCAATCGCTTCAATTTTGAAACGGTCAACAAGTTGTTTTACTTCTTTCTCTGCCGTAACCAGGTCATTTTGGGGCGGATGCGGATAAATCGCACTGTTATAAAGCAGATGGCCCTGTTCGTCGAGGCAAACGAGTTTGCAGCCGGTGCGGAAACCCGGGTCGAGTGCAAGCACGCGCTTCGATCCTAAAGGGGAAGAAAGCAGCAATTGCCTGAGATTTTCTGCGAACACTTTGATCGCCTCATCGTCAGCCTGCGTTTTGCTGATGAGCCGGAATTCATTCTCTATAGACGGCTTCAGCAGCCGGTCATAACTGTCTTCTATGGCCAGTTCTACTTCTTTTGCAGAAGCAGTTGCATTTTTTATAAGAATGCGCCTGAGTTCATCCACGGCAATCACTTTATCGATGCTGATATCCATCAGGAGGAATCCCTCTTTCTCTCCTCTCCGGATGGCAAGAATGCGATGAGACGGGCATTTACTGAGCGGCTCGCTAAATTCGAAGTAGTCGCGGTACTTCTGCGCTTCTGCTTCTTCCTTTTTTGCATGAACTGCTTTGGCGTATAAAACAGCCGACTCCGTGAACAGCTGCCTTACTTTATTTCTTACCTGCTCGTTTTCAGACACCCATTCGGCGATAATATCCCTGGCTCCCTGCAAGGCTTCTTTTATGTCTTTCACCTGGTCGTTGACATACACTTGTGCTTCTTCCGCAGGCGTGACATTTTGTTGTTGAAAAATGAGGGTTGCGAGCGGTTCAAGTCCTTTTTCAATAGCAGTTGTTGCCCTGGTTTTTCGTTTTGGTTTATAGGGAAGGTAAATATCCTCGAGTTCGGTAGCGTCGAAAGTATTTTCAATTCTTTGTTTAAGCTCCGGGGTTAATTTACCCAGTCCATCAATCGTTTTGAGCACGGTTTCCTTACGTTTATCGAGCTCATTGAAATAAGTGATTTCTTCTATGACCTGGTTAATCTGCACTTCATCAAGGTTGTCGGTGGCTTCTTTACGGTACCTGGCTATGAAAGGAATGGAGGATCCTTCGCTGTTAAGCTGAAAAATATTCGTTACCTGCTTCATCGTGAAGCTGGTTTTTTCTGCAATCTTTTGTAAGTACTTTGCTTCCATCATCGTTTTGCGTTAATGTTCCGTTTTCCGGAAAAAATCAGGGCAGCAAAACTAACTCAAGACCTCAAAGAAAAAATATTTGTTTATCAACAGCGGCAAGTGAGTCCGCACAAAAGAAGATCTGTGGTTGCCCCAAATGACTTGGGCTGTCGCTCAGGAACAGCTGGCTGTACACATAAACGAAGAATTGGAACGAGCAAAGCAGGTTTGCCTGCTGCGCATCCTAAACTTCGGAACTTTAGCTTTTGGAAAAGACTACTGGGAAAAAATCAGCGAAATAAACTTACCAAAAAAATAACCCAGCTTATTAACTACCAGTAGTGAAAACAATACAGCAAAAAGAAATAACGCGAAGTTTTCGGGTTTCTGTGTCAGTTTACTAATGTTGTCAAAGAAATGCATAACCTACGATTTGAGGTTAAGCCCACCGGATAGATCCGATGTGCTTAACAGTTTACAAAAAATGCGGCTTAATCTGTTGCCCTCAGTCCGGCCATCACACCCATGTGAAAAAATGCAAGGCCCGGGGAGATTATACCTAATCCTAACGTTAGCAGGGCGCCGCCGATGCCGCCACCATTTGTGGTCAAAAGCTCAGCATCACTCAGCTGCTGAAAAGCTCCGGACATTTCCGGAAAATGGAATGGTTTCATTGTTTTTAATTTTAAGGGTTTGTCAGAAATTAGTCTGTCAACATGTGCCGAAACTCAGTGCCGAACACTTTTCCCAGGTTGTACATGGTATACAATCCTCCTGCGGCAGCGAGCAATATAAGGCCGATTCCACCTGTTATGCTCTTTTGCTCGGCCTGCGGTAATTCCTGCAAGCCCTCCACTTCCCATTGATAATTTTTCATAAAATGTAATTACTGATAAATGCCTACTCTTTTTCTACGGTTTTCAGCAATCCCGTCTCCACTGGCCAATGAATAAAGAACAAAAATCGAAAAGACAGCCACGGTAATCAAGGTAGAAAACACAAATTTTAAAAGCATTTTCTGTTTATAATAGGGTGATTTCACGGTTACTTCTTGTTTGTCGTGCTTACGCGTATTCATTATCACCCACGTTCAGCGCTGACCCAAATAACCTCCGGATTGCCCAGACGGTTATGGGCAACACCCAGCTTTTAAGTTTCCCTATCTTTATCGATAATTACTGAACTATGGATATCAGGAATAATATTCTGGAAACGATCGGGTCCACCCCACTGATTAAGCTGAATAAAGTAACACGGGACCTTCCATGTACCGTCTTGGCGAAAGTGGAATATTTTAACCCGGGAAATTCCGTGAAAGACCGGATGGCTTTAAAAATGATTGAAGTCGCCGAACAGGAAGGAAAACTGAAGCCGGGAGGAACCATCATTGAGGGTACTTCAGGCAATACAGGCATGGGGCTTGCCCTGGCAGCCGTGGTGAAAGGTTACAAATGCATTTTTACCACTACCGATAAACAATCAAAAGAAAAAATAGATATTCTGAAAGCAGTAGGCGCAGAGGTGATTGTTTGTCCCACCAACGTGGAACCCGAAGACCCCCGCAGTTATTATTCGGTGGCCAGGAGACTGGCAAGAGAAATTCCGGATTCCTATTACTGCAACCAGTATGATAACCTCGCCAACCGCCAGGCTCATTACGAACAAACGGGTCCGGAAATCTGGGAACAGACGGACGGAAAGATCACACACCTGGTCGTGGCAACAGGTACAGGTGGTACGGTTACAGGAACCGCTCAGTTTCTGAAAGAAAAAAATCCGTTGATACAGGTATGGGCTATGGACCCCTTCGGCTCACTGCTTACCAAATACTTCCGTACCGGAGAAGTCGATATGAACGAGGTACATCCTTATATCACAGAGGGTATTGGAGAAGACTTTGTTCCGCAGAACTATGACATGAAGTGGGTAGACCATTTTGAACAGGTAACTGATAAAGACGCGGCATTGATGGCGCGAAAAATAGCGAGAGAGGAAGGATTGTTTTGCGGTTATAGCACGGGCACTGCGGTACAGGGCCTCATGCAACTGGCCGGCAAACTGAAAAAGGGAGACATCGTTGTTGTTATTTTTGGTGACCATGGAAGCAGGTACGTGGCTAAAATTTATAACGACCAGTGGATGATGGAACGCGGATTTCTTGCAGTGAAAACTTTCAGGGACATTGTAAGCAGCAGGGGTGCGAAAAGATTGATTACCGTAGAGCCTGACCATACCATAGCCGATGTCATCGACCTGATGAAAAAATACAATATAGAAAGCATCCCGGTTATCGCTGGCACAGAGCTGGTTGGCTCGGTAAGCGAAAACGGGCTTTTCCATAAAATGATCAGCAACGGCCAGGATATCAAACAGCACAGGGTAAAAGAAGTTATCGAACCCGCATATCCTGTCGTTGCGTTCGATACACCCGTGGAAAGGCTCACCTCCCTCATCACTAAAGAAAACGGTGCGGTGCTCTCAAAAGATGAAACCGGCAATTTTCATATCGTTACCAAGTACGATGTGATTCAAAGCCTCGCCAGCTGACTTCCTTGAAGATTACAGGACCAGCATTTTTCGCCACGAAGACGCTAGGCAACACGAAGATCCTTTGGGTTGCTCGTAGCGAATTTGTTCGTAAAAGTCCTTCCTCACTACCAACGGTTTAGGCATGGAAGTTTCCGGCAGCTCGTAATATTACCATGGCCCGCACGATAACTTCACGAATAAGATCGGGCAGAACCGCGCTTGCATAGCCTGCTGCCGGTAGATACATTTGTATCAGAAGTTGATTGATTACGAATTACTGTAATCAAACCAGTATCCGAAAAACCAAAATCATCCAATCCTAGATCAAAACCAGGTAAATCCAGTATCAGTCAACTTTCTTTTTCTTTTATCCTGTGAACAATACCAATATCTGAAGGAGAATAATCCATATCCGGAAAACCCGGTCCAGATCCTGAAAAAACCAAAAAATCCAATCATTCGACTGAAAAACCAGGCAAGTACCCGATTTCCTTTTGTAAAACTGAAAAGCTAATCCGTATCCTCCTGCTAACCAAAGAGCCTTAGCAGGAGGAACAAAAGGAGCGCCATCGTTTAAAGTTTGAGGTTTGAAATTTAAAGTTGAGAGCTAACCTTCCCTTCCCTCCTGAATTCAATCTTACTGTCATTAACCTTCCTGCAATTACCATCCCCGCTGCCAGGCCCAATTCACCATTCACTATTCACTATTCACTCATTCCATCAGATAAAATAGTAATTTCCATGCATGCGCTTTTATGAGAATGACAACGCCTTATTTGCAAAGGAGCCGGACAAGCCCTCAAGGCGGAAGCCGATGTTTCCGGTGAATGACATGTTAAGGCAATACCTGAAAAACCATGGGAGGGAAGTAAACCTGCCTGTTTCTTACCGCGATCTCCTCCACTTCACTTATTCAGTTCCATTAAAAGATAAGAACGGGAAAGATACGCTTTGGGAAACAGTAGTGTACGACATGCGCGAGTGGGATTATATCCGGGAGGGCCTTGTTAAGATATACGCTATTTTGAAGACAGAAGGCGACCTGTCTTTTTCAAAACACCTGGATGTTTCGAGAATCGACTACTGCACTTTTGCCAACTCAAATCCTTTCCGCATCCGCATTGTAAACAAGTTTAACGATAACTACGACCACTACTATATCAAGATTGCCGACGCATCGCGTATCTACGGCCTGGAGCTGGAACACCTTCTTTCACCCAATCGCATTACTTTTTTTACAAACAAGGCAACGCTGGTAGAAGAGCATATTGCAGGAATTCCCGGCGACATTTTCATTAAACAATACCTTAACGACCCGCTCACCAATAAGATCCGCTTTGCGAAGGAATTTGTGAAATTCAACGAGCGTTGCTTCGTCAGGCTGCTGGGAGATATGCGCAGTTACAATTTTGTGGTTGACATTACGCCAGACATCGAAGACCTGCAATATCGCATCCGGGCGATCGACTTCGACCAGCAAAGTTATGAAGGGAGAAAAAACTTATACCTGCCCCAGTTCTTTAAAGAAAACTACCCGTTGGTAGACCTGACCCTGAAACATCTGAATAAAGATTCCATAGAGCAATACCAGACAGAAGAAAGAACCCTGATGGCTTTCCGGCTCACCTCTTCGCGATATCGCATCAAGGAAATCCTGGATATTATGATCAGGGACAAGATTTCGATCCCTGAAAAACTGCAATTGCTCAAGTTTGAATTAGGAGATCTTTATCCTTCCAATAAAAACTTCGACCGATGCCAATCCATGGGGCAGGTACTGAAAGAAAATCTTAAGCAGGTGCTGAGAAAAAACCTGCTGATGATCCCAAAAATTCAAAGCAGGTTTGATGACTGAGTGCGGAGAATGTAATTAATAATTAAGAATTAATAATTAAGAATGTGGTGAATGCCCGTTATGAATACACTACCGGTGCAGGGGTGATCTGATATCATGAATTCATTTCCTAAAGCAGAGGTAACTCATAACTACGGCTCGTGCAGCTCCCGACTGCCGACTCCCGACTCCCGACTCCGGACTCCCGACTCCCGATCCCGACTGACAAACATCCTTGTGTTAAAAAAGCAAACTAGCTTATCTTCGCGTTTCATTTTAAACGGATAATCCACTATTAAAGAATCAGCTAATGAAAAAATACAAACCGGGGGTACTGTTTGGTGAAGAGTTACAGGCACTGTACCAGGATGCAAAAGATAATCAGTTTGCGTTACCTGCCGTAAATACGATCGGCACCAATTCTATTAATGCTACACTGGAGACAGCCGCAAAGGTAAATTCACCGGTTATTATCCAGTTTTCAAACGGGGGCGCTCAATTCATTGCCGGTAAGGGAATGCCGAATGACCAGTTACAGGGAAATATTTCCGGCGGCGTATCCGGCGCTCTACATATACATAATGTAGCAAAATACTATGGCGTACCTGTTGTGTTGCATACAGACCATGCTTCAAAAAAATGGCTGCCCTGGATCAGTGGTTTACTCGACGAAGGAGAAAAGTTTTTCAAGGAGAAAAAACGCCCGCTTTTCAGTTCGCACATGCTTGATCTGTCGGAAGAACCTCTTGAAGAAAACATAGAAATCTCCGTCGAATTTTACAAGCGGATGAAGCCACTGGGCATGAGTATCGAAATCGAACTCGGTGTTACGGGCGGAGAAGAAGATGGGGTGGACAACAGCGGTGTTGAAAACGACAAACTCTACACTCAACCCCAGCACGTGGCTTATTCTTATACAGAGCTGAATAAAGTTGGGGATATGTTTACAGTTGCCGCTGCGTTCGGAAATGTTCACGGCGTCTATAGCCTTGGTAATGTGGAGCTCAGACCTGAAATTCTGAAGAACAGCCAGGTATTTATTGAAAAGGAATTGAAGACAGGTCCTAAGCCGGTATATTTTGTTTTTCATGGAGGAAGTGGTTCACCTCAGCATCAGATCAGGGAGGCGATCAGCTATGGTGCTATCAAAATGAACCTGGATACCGACCTGCAGTGGGCATTTTGGGAAGGGATTTTAGGTTTTTACAAAAAGAATGAAGGTTACCTGCAGGGGCAGCTCGGCAACCCTGAAGGAAAAGATAAACCAAACAAAAAGTTTTACGATCCAAGGGTGTGGCTGCGGAAAGCAGAAGAAAGTTTTGCAAAGCGACTCGAGGTAGCGTTTAATGATCTCAATTGTATCAACCGCAACGTTTAATGAACCAAGCCTTCCAACCGGGAGGCTTTTTTATTACCCGTGTCCGCCGTGACGTGAGCGGCATTTCTTAGCCGTTAGTAGTAATTTTATCCTGAGAAAAAGCGACACCATATGGCCAATAAAAAAATCCTCGACATCCTGGGTGATAAAGCAGAATACCTTTTATCACATCAATGCAAAACCATTGATAAGGGTTCATTGACCCTACCATCGCCATCGCACGTGGATGATATTTGGACGAACAGCAACCGGTCACCCCAGGTATTGAGAAGTCTTCAATCCTTATTCGATCACGGGCGGCTTGGCGGTACGGGCTTCCTTTCTATTTTCCCGGTTGACCAGGGGATAGAACACAGTGCGGGAGCTTCGTTTGCGCCGAACCCGATGTATTTCGACCCGGAGAATATTGTAAAGCTCGCAATCGAAGCCGGCTGTAACGGCGTAGCGTCTACGTTCGGTGTGCTCGGCATCCTTTGCAGGAAATATGCGCACCGGATTCCTTTTGTTGTCAAGATCAACCATAATGAATTTTTAAGCTACCCCAACAGGTATGACCAAACGATGTTTGGAACCGTGCGCAGCGCCTGGAATATGGGCGCTACCGCAATAGGAGCAACCATTTACTGGGGAAGTGCGGAAAGCGCAAGGCAGCTGAAAGAAGTAGCTGAAGCGTTTGATCTGGCACATGAACTAGGGATGGCCACTATTCTGTGGTGTTACACACGCAACAATGCTTTTAAAGTAAATGATGTTGACTATCATACATCCGCTGACCTGACAGGACAGGCGAATCATCTTGGCGTAACCATCCAGGCTGATGTCATCAAACAAAAGATCCCGACTAATAACGGCGGTTACCTGGCAACGAAACATGGAAAAACATCTCCGCTAGTTTATGAGAAACTGACAAGCGACCACCCGATTGATTTGTGCAGGTACCAGGTGCTGAACTGCTACAGTGGCCGTGTCGGGCTCATCAATAGTGGCGGAGAAAGTAAGGGCGGATCTGACCTTGCCGATAGTGTGTTCACTGCTGTTGTGAACAAAAGGGCCGGCGGCATGGGACTGATTCTTGGCCGGAAAGCTTTTCAGCGGCCGTTTGCCGAAGGTGTTGAATTATTGAAGGCTACGCAGGACGTATATCTCGACCAGGAAATCACCGTGGCATGATCAAATAACAAGGGTGATTATCCCATTTTTTTTATACGCGGGATAAATAATATGCATCACTATTAAAATGCTTAGTGATGCCTTTCATTCCAGGGATTTATAATTACTGCGATCATTGGTGCGAGCGTTGTGCGTTTACCAGTTCCTGCCGTGCATATCATGCGAAGGAAGATCAGGATCTGGAAAAAGAAGAAGACAGCGATGGGTTGCGGAAATCGATGACGCACACGTTTGAGAAAGCAATCAGCCTGCTTCAGAAAGCGGCTGAACAATGTCGCATTCGAACGAGCCCGGCTGCGTTTGCAAGGCGCAATATAAAAAAGCTGCCGCCGGTTGACCCCGGGCATGAAATACTGGTACTTTCTAAAAGTTACCTGGCAGCAGCAAAAAGTTTTCTTGCTAAAAGCCAAATTTTCCAGGATAAGGCGGCTACCATACTCCACCATTATGAACTTGGCGTTACCAGTGACCAGTCGGCCATCGCGGTTTCGATGCAGCTAAGAGAATGCGTTGAAGTGGTTCAGTGGTATCTGTACTTCATTCATGTAAAATTGATCAGGGCGTTATCATCGAAGGCAGATGAATGTATGCAGGAAGATGATGATTTCCAGAAAGACAGTGATGGTTCTGCTAGCATAGCGCTTATTGCGGTGAAGCGATCTATGGAAGCGTGGTATGGGCTGTATGAGCAGTTAAGCGAAAATGAAGATGAAATCCTTTCCATACTTTTTATACTCTCGAAAATAAAATCAGAAGGAGAGCGGACGTTTCCGGGTGCTGCCAGTTTCAAACGTCCAGGGTTTGACGACTAGAACAGTTTAAGGTTTAATGTTTAAGGTTTGAAGTTTGAGGCTTGATGTTATACAACTTTAAACTTTAAACTTTAAACTTTAAACCTTAAACCTTAAACTTTTAGAATCTAGAAATAATATAACGGACACTCGCCTGATCTACCGATTTGAAAATATTAAAAATATTAACCAACTTTAAATCTAAACCCAATTTGGGTAGGATTTGATTATGAAACAGATTTCATTGTTGGTATTTTTATTAATCCCTCTTGTGGCTTTATGCCAGAATTTTCCTTCGTATTCTAGAAATCAAATTAAGTTTTCGATTTTAAGACCTTTAGATTTTGCGCAACCAGGCATAGAAGCAGGTTATGAAAGGCTGCATGACGTGAAGTTCGGGAAAGTGACATATATGTCGAGCCAGTTGTCTGGCGCCTGGTTAGGCAATTTATACGGAACAACCGACCCGGACTTGCCACGAGGATTCAGGGGATCTTTCGAGGAAAAATTATTTTTTACGTCAAGGGGACATGGCCGATTGTTTATCGCGATGGAAGCTGCGTATGTAAGGGGCGGGTATAAGCGAACTTTTCGGAAGGAAGATTCGGTTACCGGGATTATCGAAATGGATACGGTTAACGTGAACAGACAAACGAAGGCGCTTAATGTTAAAGGTGGTGCACAGGTTCTGTTTGGTCAGTTCGTTTTTGAGATTGCCTTCGGTCTGGGTGTGAAAACGAGGGTAATAAATTACGGTGAGAAAAAATTCCCGGAATCATATTATATTTTCGAAAAGGTCAGCCAGGGCCCGTGGTTTTATGATCCGAAGCGGTTTGCAGAAGGCAAATCGGTCACATTTAATTTGCCGGTGAATATAAAGGTGGGGTTTAGCTTTTAGCGATCGAACGTTTAAGTTTGAGGTTTGAGGTTTGAAGTTTGAGGTTGATATGAACTTTAAACCTTAAACTTTAAACTTTAAACAAAAAAAAAGCCTTTGCAAACAGATGCAAAGGCTTTTAAAATAAATATGGCAGCTACCTACTCTCCCGCATGATAGTGCAGTACCATTGGCCATGTGGGGCTTAACTTCTCTGTTCGGTATGGGAAGAGGTGAACACCCACGGAAAAACCACCATAAAGAGGTCTGACTGACGCTTAACGCAGGACGCTCGACGCATGACGCTTTTTAAAGGCGTTCAGCGTTGTGCGTTCAGCGTTCGGCTTGTCAATAAGTTAACATATTGGGATCATTAGTAAATCAAGAGTAAAATAAAATTAAAGCTTACGGGCAATTAGTACTACTCGGCTTTGATGTCACCACCTTTACACCTGTAGCCTATCAACGTCATAGTCTTTGACGACCCTTAAAAGAAAACTCATCTTGTGGTAGGTTTCACGCTTAGATGCTTTCAGCGTTTATCCTGTCCGTACATAGCTACTCTGCACTGCACCTGGCGGCACAACAGATACACCAGCGGTACGTACGACCCGGTCCTCTCGTACTAAGGTCATGTCCACTCAATTTTCTAGCGCCCATCACAGATAGGGACCGAACTGTCTTGCGACGTTCTGAACCCAGTTCACGTGCCACTTTAATCGGCGAACAGCCGAACCCTTGGGACCTTCTCCAGCCCCAGGATGTGACGAACCGACATCGAGGTGCCAAACCTCCCCGTCGATATGAGCTCTTGGGGGAGATCAGCCTGTTATCCCCAGAGTACCTTTTATCCTTTGAGCGATGGCCCTTCCATGCAGAACCACCGGATCACTTTAGCCGTCTTTCGACCCTGCTCGGCTTGTTTGCCTCACAGTCAAGCACCCTTATACTAATGCGCTCTACGTACGATTACCAACCGTACTGAGGGTACCTTTGCAAGCCTCCGTTACTTTTTAGGAGGCGACCACCCCAGTCAAACTACCCACCATGCAATGTCTCCCATCAGGGATTAGACTCTAAGTAAACAAAGGTTGGTATTTCAACGACCGCTCCACACCGACTGGCGCCGGCGCTTCGTAGCGTCCCAACTATGCTACACATTGTTTACTCAAAATCAATGCAAAGTTGTAGTGAAGGTTCATGGGGTCTTTCCGTCCCGTGACGGGTAACCGGCATCTTCACCGATACTACAATTTCACCGGGCTCGTGGAGGAGACAGTGTTCAACTCATTAGACCATTCGTGCAGGTCGGAACTTACCCGACAAGGAATTTCGCTACCTTAGGACCGTTATAGTTACGGCCGCCGTTTACTGGGGCTTCAGTCAGGAGCTTTGCCTTGCGGCGAACACCCTTCCTTAACCTTCCAGCACCGGGCAGGTATCAGGCTCTATAC
>JADMIO011564933.1_pt1:0-5000 | contig 132263 bp, 108 predicted proteins | sample 8958161 | NCBI WGS metagenome assembly JADMIO01 (sample SAMN16585339, study PRJNA669376) | soil metagenome | isolation source: Crop rotation soil | place: USA: Cullars Rotation, Alabama | collected 2011 | reverse complement strand
AAAATAAAGTTTGACAGACCGTGGGCATTCCCTTTCAAATTGCTTATTTCTGTTCTACCAACTTATCTGCCTCAACATGCTCAAAACGCTGCAGGCCAGCTTCATTTATTAATAGTAACCGGAAGGTTAAACATGAATAAACTACTGCTCCTTACCATACTTTTCAGTTCAGGCCTATATGCGCAGCAACCTGTAGCCAAACAGTATACCGTAAAAGACGGGCTTGCCGGCGGAACGGTTTACCAGTGTGTACAAGACAAAACCGGATACATCTGGTTTGCAACTAATCAGGGAGTAAGCCGGTTCGATGGCAACTCTTTCAAAAATTTTAAAAAAGAAGACGGACTTCCCGATAACGACATCATTAAGATGTACGTAGACAGTCATAATTCCGTTTGGTTCATTTCAATGGTGGGTACTCCATCTGTTTACAGGCAGGGGCTCATCCGGTCTTTACCCGGCTGCGAAAATGTTAATGCGGTGGTTGAAGATGTAGAGAAAAACCGGATTTTTCTCATTTCCGCACTTGATAAATCATTCGGCTATTACGAATCCGCGAATCAGCCCGGGCAATGGCAATTCAAACCAACGATCAAAACCATACAGGCGTTCAGGAGTATTTACAACTGGCCGGTATTAAGATACTCGAACCAAAAGGGAATGAAAATATACTTTTCGCAAAACGAAACCTCCCTGATATGTAAGATAACCAGCAACGGCGCCGAAAAAAATTACAGCTGCAGGTATGGAAATTACACTACTGTACTTCCATTCGGAAGCCAGTCTTTCTTCAGCATTTCAGAGCGCGAACAAGCTGTGGTCTTTCATACAATGGATTCTGTATATTTCTCTAATATAGCCAGCTCTACAGGCATTCAATCACTATCCGAATTAGGCGTCAACATAGGGAAGGAAAACGACATATCGTCCATTTATTACGAAGACAATAACAGGCTATGGATTGCCACACGTAACCACGGGCTCATCTGTATCCGCAACTTTTTGAAACCTGAAAAAACGATCGAACATTATTTTCAGAACAGTTTCTGCACTTCGCTTCTCAGGGACCGGGAGGGAGGCTATTGGGTCACTACTTATTATGACGGCGTTTTTTACATTCCAAACCTCAACTTTCGTACTGTTTTATTACCGTCGGCGCATCAAAAAACAGATATCCGCTGTATAAGAACAATCCAGGGAACTGCACTGGTTGCGGGATCCGCTGATGGAAGTATTTTAAAAATCAACCCAAAGACGAAGCAATTCAAAAAATATGACGAGTGGGGAGCAAAGAACAGGAACAACCGCGTTCTGGATATTTTTCCGGGTAAGGATGATGTGATATTTGTTGCGACTGATAAAGGCTTGTATAGTGTCACTTCCCGGCAAAAGGTTAAACAGTTAACTGCCTATTCAAGTAAAGGCATTGTTGCAGATGCGGATAATAACGTATTGGTGGCCCTGGCAAATGGCGTAGAGGAAATAACGGCGAGGGAAAGAAAGATCATTTTCGAGAAACGCGCTACCTGCATTACGGCAATAGCTGGCACTTATTACTGGGGAACATTAAGAGGACTGTACAGTTATAACAGCGGCAAGGTGAGCAACCTCGGTAGACAATATCCGGAGCTATCTCAAATCATCAACCATGTCGGCATAGCTCCTGATTCAGCGGTATGGGTGTCTACTCAACAGGGAGTTATCGTTATCCGCAACAACCGTATTTTCAGGCTCACAAAATCAGATGGCCTTTCAGGCAATACCTGTAAGCATATTTCATTCGATAAAAATACAGCCTGGGTATCGACAGATAATGGAATAGCAAGAGTTGATTTCCGGTGGAAAAATGAAAAGCTCTTATTTTCTGTCACAACAATTACCGAGGATGATGGATTAGTTTCAAATGATGTCAACCAAACGGCCCTATCCGACGACCAGCTATGGGTAGCTACTTCCGCTGGTGTATCATTTCTTCCAAAAAATTTTATAAATGGCTCCCCTTATAATCCGGCTATAAACATTTCTAAAATTAACATTGGCAAATCAGAGATCCCATTAAGTGATACCATATTGATCAAGCCGGATGAAAATCTTGCGATCGAACTCGCAGGAATGTCTTATCGCAGCGGCAGAGATATCCGCTATGAATACAGGCTTCTGAAAAGCAAAAAGCAGTGGAGCCAACTGCCAAATAACAAGATAGAATTTACGACGCTGCCTTTCGGAACCGTAAACCTGGAGATCCGGGCAGTAGACCGGTGGGGCAAGAAAAGTAAACAGCCTGCAGTCATCACGCTAATCAACAAACCACCATTCTGGAAGTCGGTATGGTTCCAGGTTTTATCCTACCTGACGACAGCCATTCTTATGGGAGCCCTGGTGTATAGTTATGCTCATCGGAGGCAGAAGAAAAGAGAAAAAGAGTATAACAATAAAAGGAAGTTTCTGGAACTGGAGATGATGGCATTAAAAGCTCAGATTAATCCGCATTTTATTTTCAATTGCTTAAGTTCCGTTCAGCATTATATTTTGAAATCTGAGCCTGAATATGGCAATGAGTATTTACATAAGCTGTCAACCCTTATCCGCAAAACGCTCCAAAGCAGCGCAAGCCCGAATATTTTGCTTTCGGAAGAAGTTTCGATCATTCATCTTTACCTTGAACTGCAAAAGCTTCGTTTGGAAGACAGATTCGACTACGTCATTGATTTTGCAAAAGAGCAGTTTCAGGAAGGTCTAACGATACCCTCGATGATCATTCAACCTTTTGTGGAAAACGCAGTGAAACACGGCGTGTCTCTGACCGAGGGAAAAAAGGGCATGGTACGGGTTACATTCGAGAAAACGGCTCACACGGTCACTTGCATCATCGAAGACAATGGACAGGGTATAAATGCATCGAAAAATGTATCGAAAAATGTCGGGGAGGAAACTTACTATACCGGTATGGGAAATACGATTACCGAAAAGCGGATCGCTGCCATGAACAGTATGCATGAAGAAAAGATCATCCTGCAGGTACAGGATAAATCAGAATCAGACCCCATCGGGGAAGGCACTATTGTAAAAATTACTTTTGAGCTAAAAGCCAGTGAGCAATATGAAAACAGTTATTATCGAAGATGAGCAAAAAAGCCTGGCGGTCCTGAAGGACCTGATCAGCAAGTATACGCCAGAACTGGAGATTTGCGGCACTGCAGGGTATGTTAATAAAGCGGTCGAGCTCATTGAATCAAGTCAACCTGAACTCGTATTCCTGGACGTGCGTATAGCGGATGGAACAAGCTTCGACATATTGTCGCAGATCAATGAACGGCGCTTCGAAGTCATTTTCATCAGCGCTTATGACGATTATGCGCTGGATGCCTTCCGGGTGGCTGCTGTGGACTATCTGCTGAAGCCGGTCAGCATTCTGCAACTGCAGGAAGCGGTGAACCGGGCGCGGAAGAGATTAACGGACAGTAAAAGGAGCAGTAATATCGATGCGCTGTTGAAGAGTCTGGCAACCCAAACCGACCATGACAAAAAGGTAAAGATCCCGACATTAACCGGCTATGAGTTTATTGATGTAGCAGATATCATATGGTGCAAGTCCGAAGGTCATTATACTACTTTCTATTTACTGAATAAGTACAGACTTATGTCTTCGAAAAACCTGGGTTACTACGAAGACCTCCTGACGAAATACAATTTTTACCGCATTAATAACAATATTATGATCAATGTGAATCAGATAAAAAGCTACGTTAAAGGGAAGGGCGGTTATGTTGTGATGGAGGACGGCACAGAATTGGAAATTTCGCAACGAAGGAAACAGGAATTCCTGCAGCGTTTATCTTTATAGATATGGTGCCTCGTTGAAGATGGCTTGCTTCTCCCTGCAGCTTTTCCCTGCACCTATGCATCGTTGGCTGCACTTATTACTTGCCGGAAAAATAAGCTGGTTAAAAAGTTAGCATTGCTGTATTGTTAACAAACAAATGCAGCGCTATGAAAAAAGTTATCCTCTCCATCACGAGCTTGATGCTCATCACAACCTGTGTTTTTGCGCAGGCGGGTAACCAGGTTCAAAAGTTTATCACATGGCAGGGCAACCCAATACCCTTTTATGAATTTAAGCCTTCCGGCTACGACCAGAATCCAGACAAAAAATTTCCCCTAATTATCTTCCTCCATGGTCTCGGCGAGGTCGGCAATGGCACGCCCGGCGGACTTCCCGTGGTATTAAACGAGGGAATACCGAGGCTCATCCATCAAACCGGCGCTACGATGACCTTTACAGTAAACGGACAAACAGAGTCATTTATCGTATTGTCACCTCAGACGCGGGACTGGTGGCAGAACTTCTATATCGATGCTATGCTCGACTATGCCAAACAGAACTTGCGTGTTGATGTGAACCGCATATATCTCACCGGATTAAGCCTGGGCGGCGGAGGAACCTGGAGTTATACTACATCTAGCCTCGAAAATGCAAAAAAGTTTGCGGCCGTTGCGCCCATCTCCGGTTTAAAAAACTACGATGCAAATAGTTTATGTCCTACCCTTGGTGCTGCTAAAATTGGTGTGTGGGCCTTTCATAATTTGCACGATCCCAATCCGCAGACGAACGTATCAAACACGCAGTTTGCTATCGGCGTGTTACAGAACTGCCCCGGAAATACAAATAATGTACAGGCAACTTATCCCGATGTGAACAGTCACAACGCGTGGGATAATGCTTATGACATGACTCATAATTTACGAAATCCAAACCTGTTTGAGTGGTTTTTAACGAGAACGAAGCAGTTTCCCACAGCAGATGCTGGGGCAGATATAAAGATCACGCCGTCAGCAGGGAGTGCAGCATCAGAGGTGGTCGTTTCCGGTACAGCCGTGGCCCCGGACGGGCGAACAGTTAGCGCAATACAGTGGTCGAAGATTTCCGGGCCCGGCACTCCAACCACTTTCCAGCACAGTGGGATCCGAAGCTTGGAATTCACGTGACTTGAAGTCGCGGC